>Ga0268360_1000442_pt1 | contig 70242 bp, 56 predicted proteins | sample BioMet11_FD_192465 | JGI IMG/M metagenome (GOLD analysis project Ga0268360, IMG submission 192465) | Sewage microbial communities from Oakland, California, United States - Biofuel 11 (Illumina Assembly) | ecosystem: Engineered > Wastewater > Sewage > Unclassified | place: USA: California... | reverse complement strand
CACCGAGTCGATCTCGGCCAAGTCCACGAAGGACACCGAGGAGGGCGCCCGGGCGGTGGAGGAGTCCCTCGCGGCCATGAAGGAGATCAGCTCGCGGGTGGGGATAATCGACGAGGTGGCGCGGCAGACCAACCTCCTGGCCCTCAACGCCGCCATAGAGGCGGCCCGGGCCGGGGAGGGGGGCAAGGGCTTCGCCGTCGTGGCCGGGGAGGTCCGCAAGCTAGCCGAGAGGAGCCAGACCTCGGCCTCGGAGATCCTCGCCTTGGCGAGGACGTCCCTCGAGGTCTCGGAGCGGGCCGGGGCGAAGATCGGCGAGTCTCTCCCGGGGATCCGCAAGACCGCCGAGCTCCTGAAGGGCATCGCCTCGTCCTGCCGGGAGCAGAGCATCGGGATAGACCAAGTGGCCAAGGCCGTGAGCCAGCTCGACACAGTGATCCAGCAGAACGCCGCCTCGAGCGAGGAGCTCGCGAGCACCGCGGAGGAGCTCTCCGCCCAGGCCGACTACCTGACCGGGACGGTCTCGTTCTTCAAGACGAGGGAGGAGAGCTCTCCGGGCCCGGCCCAAGCCGATCCCGCCCTCCCTGGCGGCGAGGAATCCGGGATCGAGGCCGAGACCCTCGGCCTCGACCGCTCGGCGTAGGCGCCCAGGGCGCGGCGCCATGGGAGGACTGCGATGAACCCGGCCCTGCTCTTCCTCGCCGGATCGATACCTCTGCAGATAGTCGCCGCGGTGATGGCCGTGAGGTTAATCCGCGTCACGGGCCACTCGGCCGCCTGGGTATTCATCTCCCTCGCCCTCGTGCTCATGACCTTCAGGCGAGGCATCCCCCTGGCCCGCGCCCTCCTCGGCGGCGCCTCCTCCCAGCCCGACCCCCTGAACGAGCTCATCGGGTTAGTCCTGTCGGCCCTCATGGTCGTCGGAATCGGGCTCATAAGGCCGATCTTCGAGCGCATATTCCGCTCGGAGAGGGAGCTCGAGGAGAGCGAGCGGCGCTTCCGCAGCTATTTCGAGCTGCCCCTCGTCGGCGTGGCCATAGTGTCCCCGACGAAGCGCTGGGTGACGATCAACGACAGGCTGTGCGCCATCCTCGGCTACGGCCGCGACGAGCTGCGGTCCGCGAGCATGGACGCCATAGCCTACCCCGACGACCTGGCCCGCGAGGGGGAGCTCGCCGAGCAGATCGCCGAGGGCCGCGTCGACGGCTACACCCTGGACAAGCGCTTCGTCCGCAAGGACGGGGCCGTCGCCTGGACCAGCCAGGCGGTCAGGTGCGTCAGGGATTCCTCGGGGGCCCCGGCCTACTACGTAGTGATCATCCAGGACATAGCCGAGAGGAAGGTGGCCGAGGAGAGGCTCCGCCGCTCTGTTTCGGAGAAGGACGCCCTCCTCCGGGAGCTCTACCACCGCACCAAGAACAACATGCAGATGATCTGCTCGATGCTCCACCTCGAGTCGGCGCAGGTCGGCGATCCGAAGCTGGTCGAGGAATTCCGGCTCATCAGCGACAGGATCGTCTCCATGTCCCTGGTCCACGAGATGCTCTACGTCTCCCGGGACCTCTCCAGCATCGACCTCGCGGAGTACGTCCGGGACCTCTGCGCCCTCCTACGCCAGAGCTACCTCGAGTCGGCCGACAAGGTGAGCCTCCAGATCGAGATGGAGAGCCTGCGGGTGTCCATCGACACCGCGATACCCCTGGGGCTCATGCTGAACGAGATCGTCACCAACGCCCTCAAGCACGCCTTTCCGGAGGGGCAGCCGGGGAAGATCGGCATAACCGCCGCGCGCCTGGGCTCCGGGGCCGTCGAGATCGAGATAACCGACGACGGGGTCGGCCTTCCTCCCGGCTTCAACGCGGCGGAGGCCGAGAGCATGGGCTTCCTCACGATCTTCGCCCTCGCCAGGCAGATCGACGGCGCCGTGGTGATCGACTCGGGCCGCGGGGTCTCCTGCAGGATCACCTTCGTCCCGGAGCGGGCCTCCGGGCGCCTCGATGCCCTGGACGCCCAGTCCGAGTCGGCCTAGCCCGGGCGGGGAGCCGGACTAGGCCCGCCGGTAGAGCTTGCGCCGGCCCTCGGTCCCGGCCTCCTCTAGGATGCCGGCCCGGGAGAAGCAGTAGAGGAGCTTGCGGGCCCTGCCGGCCCCGATGCCGAGCTCCGCGCCCAGGGAGGTCGAGGACCAGGGCTGGGGCAGAGCCCTCGGGATGAGGGCGAGCCACTGCGCCGCGGTGCGGAACGAGCGCGACGAGAGCACCTCGACGAGTTCGCGGTCCACGATCCTGTCCCCCCGGCGTCGCCAGGAGCCGGTGCCGTCCCGGATCTTGGTCTCGGCCACGCGCACGAGGAGCACCTCGAAGGTGATGTTGCGCGATCCAATTAGCTCGGGGGAGCTCACGAGCTCGTCGAAGGCCGAGTAGACGTCCCCGCGCTTGGGACTCCGCCTCGTGGACGACAGCTCCTCGGTCGCCGGGTCTAGGCGCCGGATCTCGGTCTCGGCCGCGACGGGGTGCACGACCCTCACCTTCCAGCCCGCGGCCGCCAGGGCGATGACCTTGGGGGCGATGCTCCCGAAATGCCCGGTCTGCACCTCCACTATCTCGCCGTCCGAGCGGAGGAGGTCGACGACCCTGCCGCCGACCTTGGCCTCGATCCGGTCCCCCGCCCTGGCCAGCCGGGCCTTGAGCTGGGCGTGGAGGCTCCGCTCGGAGTAGAGGTTGATGCCCCGGCATTCGGCGGCCTGGGCCCCCGGGCCCGGGTTCCCGGAAACGAATTCGCTCAACGCCTTCCGACCTGCCTGAGCCAGTCCTCGCGGTAGGACGACACGAGGTCCCGCTTCTCCCCGGGCCGCGACTCGTAGTAGGTGCCGCCCAGGACCCCGAGGGTGAAGCCCCCCGCAGCTATGCCCCAGGAGAGGGCGTCGACGAGGTCGAGCTCGCCCCTCCCGCGGCCGGACATCATCTGCGCGGCGACCGCGGCGAGGACCCCGCCGGCGAAGTTGTCGCCGCAGCCCGTCGTGTCCCCACGGCCCTTGTCGCGGGCGCGCTCGGCCGAGGCCCGCCCGCTCACCGGCAGCTCCCGCAGCTCGAAGGGGGCGAAGCTCCCGCCCCCCGACCAGGCGAGGACGGGGTCTCCCCCGCGGCTCACGGCGAAGGCGCCGGCTCCGCTCGCCTCGAAGGACCTCAGGGCCTCGCCCAAGTCTCTCCGGCCCGAGAGCCTGAGGGCCTCGTCGCGGTCCATCACGAGGAGGTCGCAGGAGGCGTAGGCCTCCGAGGGGCCCGGTCCCGGGCCGCCGCCCCCCAGGGGCCAGGCTCCGACGGGATCCTCCCGCTCGGCGAAGAAGTCGAAGACCGTGTTCACGAAGGTGAAGGCGCCGCCGGACCGGGCGCGCCCAAGGATCGAGGGCAGGGCGCCGTGGAGCCTCGGCACGATGGCCGTGGCGCCCAGGGCGACGATGTCGGCGTCGAAGAAGTCCTCGCCGAGGTCCTCGGGGCCGAAGGAGTCGGCCACTCCGACGTCGTTGATGAAGCACCGCTCCCCCCGCCCCGAATCCCACTCGGGGTCCGAGAGGACCCGGGTCGAGGGGGTCCGCCCCTTCCTCGTCTGGAGGCGGGAGAGGTCGAGGCCGGCCCGGGCGAGCATGCCGCGGAGCTCCCGGCCGACCTCGTCGTCGCCGAGGACGCCGTGGAAGGTCACCTCGGCGTCCTCACCCTCGAGCATCTGGGATGCGTGCACGAGGGAGACCACCGACGGCCCGCCGACGTTAGCCGCCTTCGGCCGGGGGTCGCGGCCGAGGACGGCGGCGAGGAGGGACTCGAGGGGCTCGCCGGCGAAGCGCTCCGCGTCCTCGGCGAAGACCAGCCGGCCCGGTGAGAGCCCGCCGTCCCCCTCCCGCCGTGACCTCCGCGCGGCGAAGGCCGGCGCGGAAAAATTCGCGCCTGGATACAGGAGATCCATGAGGCAACACCCCGCCCCGGCTATGCGCATGGCCATGTAGTCACCGCCCTATCGCGCGAGCTTAGCGTAATCCGAGACGAGGAGCCGGTAGGGGACCTCGTCCTCCTCGACTTCGGGGAAGCGACCCGCAGGCTTGTAGAATCGGTTGTCGGCCTTGTCGTCGTTCACGGCGCTCACCTCGCCGGCGAGGACCCGGCCCGCCCCCGGCTCGGCGTAGAACCGATGGTAGATCCCCCGCTCAAGGCACACGCTCTGCCCCGGGGCGAGGACGAGGGTGCCCCCGGGCTGCATCTCCCTGAGGACTCCGTCGATCCTGAGGCTAAACGGCGCGTCCGAGAGTCTCTCGTCCGGGGTCGAGGCCCAGAGCTGCATAGCTAGGCGCCCGCCGCCCCGGACGATTATGTCCTCCATTTTAGACCAGTGGAAGTGCAGGGGCGTCTCCTGATCCTCTCCGACGATCATGATCTTCTCGGCGTAGGGCTTGGAGGAGCCGTCCGGCCGGCCGTTGCGCAAGGTGAAGAGTAGGAGCCCCACGCGGTCGAAGTCGCCGGACCCGAAGTCCGTGAGGTCCCAGCCGAGCATGTTCTCGAGGATCTCGGACTCGGAATCGTCGCCGCGCTTCCAGTCGGCGGCCCGCCTCCGCGACCAGGGCGGGAGGAGGAAATGCATCTCGTCGAAGAAGGCCTCGGCATCGGCCAGGCGCCTGTTGATCTCGCTACGCTTCACGTACCACCTCCGACTCACCTACGATGACAGCTCCGGCCCGAGGCCGCAAGAGGCCGGCCGGGCCGCCCGGGGAAGCCTTGATGGCCGCGCTGGCCGCGGGGTACTATCCCCTAGCAGGCGCCGGTGCGGCGCGAGAAAAAAAGGAGGCATCCCATGAAGAGTGGATTCCCGAAGCGCGTAGTCGCCCTGTTCCTCGTCGGCATCCTCGCGGCCCTGGGGACGGCGGCTACCGCCCAGTCGGCCAAGCTCCCCGACCTCGGGGGCAGGAAGATAGCTGCGGTCACCGAGAACGCGTTCACTCCCCTCAACTTCGTCGACTCCAAGACCGGCAAGGGCATCGGCTGGGAGTACGACGCGGTCAACGAGATCGGCAAGCGGCTGAACGCGAAGATCGAGTGGAAGCTCTGCAGCTGGGACACCATGATCCAGGCGATCCGCGACGGCCAGTTCGACGTGGGCATGGACGGCATCTCCATAACGGACGAGCGCAAGGCCCAGATCGACTTCTCCCAGCCCTACATGGTGATAAAGCAATACATGCTCGTGCGGGCCGACGAGAACCGCTTCTCCGACGCCAAGTCCTTCGCCGCCGACCCGAAGCTCCTCGTTGGCGCCCAGGCGGGCACGACCAACTTCTACTCGGCCGTCTACGACGTCCTCGACGGGAACGAGAAGAACCCGCGCATCAAGCTCTTCGAGACCTTCGGCGCCTCGGTCCAGGCCCTCGCGGCCGGCGACGTGGACATGGTCCTCATGGACGCCGGGTCGAGCAAGGGCTTCATCGGCGCGAACCCCGGGAAGTACAAGACCGTGGGCGCCCCCATCGGCAACGATTCCTACGGCTTCATCTTCAAGCGAGGCTCGGACCTCGTCCCGGCCTTCGACGCGGCCATCGCCTCGATGAAGGCCGACGGCACCCTCGATAGGCTCACGATGAAGTGGTACGTCGAGTACAAGCCCTGATCCGATGACGGACAAAGAGGGGCGCGGCTCTCAGCCGCGCCCGACATCCCGGGCCCCGGCGGGACAGTCGGCCGAGGGCGCGGCGAAGAGCGCGGCCTCGCCGGCGGCGCTCCTGTCCCGGGTGCCCTGGTGGCTCGTCGCCCTCGCGGGCCTAGGGATCTTCGCGGCGGTATCCTTCTCGTCGTCGGCTGGCTACAAGGTCATCATCGCTGCGGTCGCGGGAGGCCTCGGGGTCACCATCTCAGTGTCCATCATCGCCTACGCGTGCTCGATCCTCCTCGGCCTCGGCCTGGGGCTCATGCGGTCCTCGCCCTTCCGGCCCGCAAAGGAGGTCGCCACCTTCTACATCGAGCTCGTGCGCGGCCTCCCCATGCTCGTCATCCTGTACTACATCGCCTTCGTCGGCGCCCCCGCCCTGGCCTCGGCCCTCAACTGGATGCTCGCCCCCCTCATCCGCGCCGGCGTGGCCCAGGCCATCCAGGTGCGGAGCCTCGACTTCACGACCCGGGCGGTCCTGGCCCTCACACTGGGATACGGGGCCTTCATCGCCGAGATCTTCCGCGCGGGGATCGAGAGCGTGGACAAAGGCCAGGTGGAGGCGGCCTACGCCCTCGGCATGTCCCGCCGGCAGGCTATGCTCCGGGTCATCCTGCCCCAGGCGATCCGGAACGTCCTCCCGGCCCTGGCCAACGAGTTCGTGGCCATCATCAAGGATTCGGCCCTCGTGTCCATCCTAGGGGTCCAGGACATAACCCAGCTGGGCAAGGTCTACGCCGCCTCGACCTTCCTCTTCTTCGAGACCTACAACGCCGTGGCCTTCTTCTACCTCATCCTCACCGTCAGCCTGTCCCTCCTGGTCCGGGGGCTGGAGCGGAAGATGAAGGAGGGGAAGCGGTATGCCCGATAAGCCCGCCTTGGTCCTGCAGAGCGACTTCGGCGTCTCCGACGGCGCCGTTTCGGCGATGTACGGCGTGGCCCTCGGCGTGGACCCGGGCCTCCGGATCTTCGACCTCACCCACGACATCCCCCAATACGACATCTGGGAGGCCTCGTACCGCCTCGTCCAGACCGTGGGGTACTGGCCAGCGGGCACCGTCTTCGTCTCGGTGGTGGACCCGGGAGTCGGCAGCGCGAGGCGCTCCGTGGTCGTCCGCACGAAGGGCGGCCACTGCATCGTCACGCCGGACAACGGCACCCTCACCCACGTGAAGCTCTTCGTCGGGATCGAAGAGGCGCGCACCCTCGTCGAGGCGGCCAACCGGCGCGCCGGGTCGGAGCAGTCCTACACTTTCCACGGCCGCGACGTATTCGCCTACACCGGGGCGCGCCTGGCTTCGGGAGCCGCCTCCCTGGGCGATGTGGGCCCCGCGGTCGACCCCGCCGGCCTCGTCGAGCTTCCCCACGGCACCGCCGCGAGGGAGGGGGACGTCGTCTCCGGCACGGTGGACGTCCTCGACGTGCGCTTCGGCAGCCTGTGGACCAACATCCCAAAGGACCTCTTCGCCGGGCTCGGGGTCGATTACGGCAAGCGCGTCGAAGTAGCGATCCGCAACGACACTCGGGAGCTCTACCGCAACACCATGACCTTCCAGAAGTCCTTCGCCGAGGTGAACGTCGGGGAACCCCTGGTCTACATCAACTCCCTCTACAACGTCGCGGTGGCGATCAACCAGGGCTCGTTCTCCAGGGCCTACGGCGTAGGCACGGGCCCCTCGTGGCGGATATCCCTCAGGAAGGCGCCGCGCATCGTGTACGAGTAGGCAAGGCTTGTCCCCTCCCCATCCCGCCGACGACCTCCCAGTCAAGCCGCGCCTAGGCCGGATATCCGAGGCCCTCCTCGAATCGGGCTGCCTCGTCCTGGCGGCCGAACCCGGCGCCGGCAAGACGAGCCTGGTGCCGCCGGCCTTGGCCGACGCGTTAGCCGAAACCAAAAGCCGGAAGATCCTCGTCGCGGAGCCGCGGCGCGTCGCCGCCGTCGGGGCGGCGGCCCGGATAGCCGAGGTCTGGGGCAAGCGCCTCGGCTACGAGGTCGGCTACCGGGTGAGGGGCGACAGCTCCACGAGCCCGGCGGCCCGAATCGAGGCGGTCACCCCCGGCGTCCTCGTGCGGATGATCCAGGGCGACCCCGGCCTCGAGGAGGTCGGCTGCGTGGTCCTGGACGAGTTCCACGAGCGCTCCGCCCAGGCCGACCTCGCCTCCGCCCTCCTCCTCCAGGCCCGCGCCCTCAGGCCGGAGCTCAGGATCCTCGCCATGTCGGCCACCATCGACCTGAGCGCCGTCGCGGCGGCCCTGGGCGCCTCGGTCCTCGAAGTGCCCGGGCGGTCCTTCCCGATCCGGACCGAGTACGCCGGCCGGCTTGACGGGCGAAGCGGAGACCGGTCCAGTATCTCGGGGCTCGCCGAGGCGACGGCGTCCCAGGCCTTGGACCTGATGGCGGAATCCGAGGGCGATATCCTCGTCTTCCTCCCCGGAGCGGCGGAAATAAACGCCGCCGCCGCCGCCTTCGATGGCCTCGCGGCTGACAGACCCCGATGGGGTGCCGGCGGTCGCCCCGTGGCGGCCATCCTCCACGGCTCCCTTCCCCTCGCCCAGCAGCGCAGCGTCCTCGCCCCGGCTCCCGACGCCCCGAGGCGCGCCATCTTCGCCACCTCGGTGGCCGAGACGAGCCTCACGGTCCCCAGGGTCAGGGCGGTGCTCGACTCGGGGATGGCGCGCTTCACCCGCTTCGAGGCCCGGACCGGCCTCAACCGTCTGGTCACCGAGCTCGAGGCCCAAGACCGGGCCGACCAGCGGCGGGGCAGGGCGGGCAGGCTCGGCCCCGGCCTCTGCCGCCGGGCATGGTCGGCCTCGGAGACCTTATCCTCCCGCACCGAACCCGAGATCTTCCGCTCCGAGCTCTCGGACCTCGTCCTCGAGGCGGCCATATGGGGCTGCCCAAGGCGCCGGGACCTGCCCTGGCTAGATCCGCCTCCGGAGGGCGCCTGGTCTGCGGGGATCGAGCTCCTCGAGGAGCTCGGCGCCCTGGCCCCGGACCTGAGCCCCACCCCCTTCGGCCGGCGCATGGCCGCCCTGGGGACCGAGCCGAGGCTGGCCGCCCTGGTCCTCCGCGGGGACGAGTCCGGCGAGGCCTGGACCGCCTGCCTGGCTGCGGCCCTCCTTTCGGACCGCGGGTCCTCGGGCCCCGGGGACCTCGCCCTCGGCCTCGAGGAGCTCGAGTCGGGGCGACGGGCCCCAGGAGTCCTCGCCGAGGCGGAACGCCTCGCGAGGGCGGCGGGAGCCCGGAGAGGCCGGGCCAGGCCCGAGGTCCTCGGCCGCCTCCTGGCGGCGGCCTTCCCCGACCGCGTCGGCGAGCGGGCCGAGTACCGCGGGACGAGCGCCAGCTTCAGGATCCCGGCGGGGCGTCTGCTCAGGGCCTCGGGCTCCCTGGCGCAGGCGCCCTGGATCGTCGCCCTGGACGCCGACGCGGGGGCGGCGGAGGGCAAGATCTACTCGGCTTACGCGTTGTGCGAATTAGATGCGCTCGCCGCGCTGGACGCCCAGGCCCGGGAGACCGTCGAGATCGAGTGGCGCGGCCTCGAGCCCAAGGCTTCCCAGGTGAAGCGCGCGGGGTCGATCGTCCTGGAACGCCGCCCGGCGCCGCGCCCCCCCACCGCCCAGCTCGCGGACCTGCTCGCCGCCCGGGTCGCCTCCGAGGGTCTGGGCATCCTCCCCTGGGAAGGGGGAGCGGCCGACGAGCTCGCCCGCCTCAGGTTCTTCGCCGCGAATGCCCCCGGGGCGGCCGAGCGGGGCCTCGATCCTGCCTCCCTCTCCGAGCCGGCCCTCGCCGGCGGCGTCGGCGAGTGGCTCTCCCCCTACCTCGCCTCGAAGGGCCCCGCGATAGACGGTCCCTCCTTCGAGCGCGCAGTAGCCGACCTCGCCCCCCGGGGCCTACGCCCGGCCATCGAGGCCGAGGCTCCCCGCCGCCTGGAGCTGCCCTCGGGCTCATCGAGGCGCGTGGACTACGCTGGCCAGGGCGGCCCCTCCGTCGAGGCCCGGGTCCAGGAGTTCTTCGGCCTATCCCGGCAGCCCACGGCTTGCGGCCGCCCCGTCGTCCTCGTGCTCCTCGATCCAGGCGGGAAGCCTCTCCAGGTCACCTCGGACCTGCCAGGCTTCTGGCGCGGCTCCTGGCTCGAGGCCAGGAAGCAGCTCCGCGGGCGCTACCCCAAGCACGAGTGGCCCGAGAGTCCGGCCGACGCCGAGCCGAGTCGCTCCGGCGTCAAGCGACGCCGGGGCTAGAGCCTCCGATTGGGGGACACGGAGGCCGGCAAAAGCTATATCTTAAAAAGGTATGGATGAGCAGCTCGAGTCCCTGGCATCGTCGGGCATCGTCGCCCTCGAATCTTCCTTCACGGCTCTGGACTCATACTTCGACATCAAGCCGGCTCCCCTGGGCTTCGCCGTGGCGCCCTGCGCCCTCCAGGACCTGGCCACGGTATTCGACGAACTCGAGTATCCCGGCACCCACTACGCCGACGCCGCGGTCGCGCCGGGCCCCGCCGGAGGCAGGCGGCTCTACCTCCGCTGCGCCGACTCCCCCGGAGAGGAGGAGCCGGCCGCCTTCGCCCCCCTCGACCTCCTGAGGGACAGCCGGCGGGATGTCTTCCTAGACCCCAGGGGGGTGTATCCTAGCCTCCGGGCCAAGACGGCCCGCCTGCGCCCCGCCGAGCCGGAGAGACAGCTCTTCGAGGCCGCGGTCCTGGCATCGCGCTACGGCTATGAGCTCGAGGGGGAGCTGCCGTCTGCCCCCAGGGACATCGGCGTCGAGGCCCAGCGGGACATGCTCGAGCTCATGCTAACCGGAACCCGCCCGGAGCGTGGCCTAGAAGCCCTGAGGGAGAGCGGTTTCATAGAGGACTACTGGCCCGAGATAGCGTCCCTCGCCGGCACGGTCCAGTCCAAGGACTACCACCCCGAAGGGGACGCCTGGGCCCACACCATGGAGACCTTCCGCCACCGGAAGCTGCCGGAGCTCGGGCTCTCCCTCGCCCTCCTCCTCCACGACACCGGGAAGCCCCGGGCCTCGGAATCCGAAGGCCGTCGATTCGACCGCCACGCCGAGATAGGCAGCTCGGTGGCCGAGCGATTCCTCGGGCGCCTGGGATTCCCGACGCGGATCGTGAGGGAGGTGTCCTTCCTCGTGCGGTACCACATGCTGCCGGCGGCCCTCCCCCGGCTGCCGGCGAACAGGCTCGAGGGCGTGATAGACGATCCCCTCTTCCCAGTCCTCCTCGAGCTCTACCGCTGCGACGAGCTCTCGACCTTCAGGGGGCCCGACGGCTACTACGAAGCCTGCGCCGCCTATCGCGCCTGGCTCAAAAACGCCAGGAACCCCTGGCGCGGGACCGACGGCAAGCGCTTCGTCAGGCTCTACGTCGAGGCGCCGCCGGGGCGCGCCCCGGGCGGCGGGCGCTGAAGCCCCCTAGACGACGGAGAAACGCGCGGCTTTCAGGTCCGCGTCCCTGGACGAGGAACCCACGAGGGCACGGAAGCTCCCGCCCTCCACTACCCTGCGCCCCTCGGCGTCGATGATCCACAGCTCCGAAGCCGGCACCTCGAGGCTCACCCGGACCGACGCGCCGGCGTCCACCTCGACTCGTCGGAACGCGACGAGCTCCCGCCTGGCCCAGGTGGCCGAGGTCACTTCGTCCTCCACGTAGAGCTGAACCACCTCGGCGCCGCGGAGCGGGCCGGCGTTGCGCAGCTCCACCGAGAGCCGCAGCGCGCCGTCCCTCCGGATCGTCTCCTCCTCGAGCTCCGGCTCCCCGTACTCGAAAGGCGAGTACCCCAGGCCGAAGCCGAAGGGGAAGGCTGGCTCCTGAGTCATGTCGGCGTACCGCGAGCCGTGCTGACCCCGCACCTGGTTGTAGTAGACCGGAAGCTGCCCGACGTGCCGGGGAATAGATATCGGCAGCTTCCCCGAGGGGTTGAGCCGCCCGAAGATAGCCTCGCCGATGGCCCGGCCGCCCATCATGCCGGGGTTGAAGCACTCGAAGATCGCGTCGGCGCCGAGGACCGCCTCGGGAAGGACTAGGGGCTTGCCGTTCACCAAGACCGCGATCGTCGGCTTGCCCATGGCGGCAACGCGTTGGGCGAGCTCGATCTGCCCGTCCCGGAGCTCGAGGGTCGCAGTGCTCTTGCCCTCGCCGTTGTACGCGAGATCGTCGCCGACGACGAGTAGCACGACGTCGGCCTCCGCCGCCGGAACGAGGCTCCAGCCCTCGGGCAGGGCGGCCCGAACCCCATCCAGCGGCGTGATCACTGAGGAGCGGGGATGGGCCTCGCCGCTCCGGCTCGTCATCTGGCCGGAGCCGAGGCTCCAGTCCCCCAGCTGGGCCAGGGGATTGTCGGCGTTGGGCCCGAGGATCGCCACCTTGCCCCGCCCCGAGGGATCGAGGGGGAGGAGGGGCTCCCGGCCATCGGCGCCGTTCTTGAGGAGGATCAGGGATTCCCGGGCGATCCGCAGGTTGACCTCGGCGTGGTCTGGGCAGCCGACGATCTCCGCGATCCGCCTCGGGTCGCTCCGCCCTGGGTCCTCGAAGAGACCGAGGCGGAACTTGAGAGCCAGAACCCGCCGCAGCGGCCGATCGACGTCGGCCTCCGAGAGGAGGCCCCGGTCGAGAGCTTCCTGGCAGCCCTCGAAGAATCCTTCGGTCGCCATGATCAGGTCGTTCCCCGACTTCAGGGCGAGGGCGGAGGCCTCGGCCAAGTCGGCGCAGATCCTCTGGTCGTCCACCAGGCGGTTCACGTTCTGGTAGTCGGTGACCAGGATCCCCCCGTAGCCCCACTCATCGCGGAGGACTTCGTCGAGGAGCCAGCGATTCGCCGTAGAGGGCACCCCGTCTATGGATTGGTAGCCGGTCATGAACGCCATGGCGCCCGCCTTCGCCGCCCGCTCGAAGGGCGGGAGGAAGTAGGACCGGAGCTTGCGCCGGGAGAGCTCGGCTTCCGAGGCGTCCCTCCCGCCCAGGGTCTCCGAATAGCCGGCGTAGTGCTTGGCTGTCGCGAGGACCGCGTCCGGATCGTCGAGCCCGGAGCCTTGGTAGCCGCGGATCATAGCGCAGGCGAGCTCGCCGACCAAGAAGGGATCCTCCCCGAAGGTCTCGTCGATCCTGCCCCAGCGGAGATCTCGGGCGAGGCAGAGCACCGGGGAGAAGGTCCACTTGAGGCCCGCGGCCCGCATCTCCCGGGCAGTGACCCTGGCCGCTTCCTCGAGGAGCCCGGGGTTCCAGCTCGCGGCCATGGCTAGCTGGGTCGGGAAGACGGTGGCGCCGGCCCAGAAGCCGTAGCCGTGGATCCCGTCGTCGGCGAGGAGGACCGGGATGCCGAGCCGAGTGGCCAGGGACGCATCGATGGCCGCGTCGGCGTCGGGTCCGTTCAGGTGGATGAACGAGCCCACGTGCTTGTCGCGGATCATCCCGGAAAAGTCGAAGCGGCCGTCGAGCTGCATCAGCTGCCCCACCTTCTCGGGCACAGTCATGCGCGCGACCAGGTCGTCGACTCTAGCTTCGACGGGAAGCGAAGCATCCCGATACGCAGGTTCGGTCATAGGATCGGCCTCACTTCTTCAACGCCGGCGACCACCGCCCCCGCATGGATGAATGCTGGACGCAGGAGGACAGCTCGGCGGGAATTTCGCAGGAGAGCCCCGCGCTGGCCGAGCAGAGATCTGGCTTGCCCGCGAGTTCGGTATCTAGGGAAGCAAATCCACGACGACCCTTCCAGCAAGAGAGAAAGCCAGTGTAACATGATAGATATGTTTGCGCAAACATATTTTTTATGGCCGTCTTTACCTCCTGCATCTGGCGACTATTGTATTCATAACTATTTATTTAAAAACAATATAGAAAAAATACGAGCTCAAGTACCGCCGGACGATTCCTGCTTGGATCCCCAACAAGCTTCGAGGAACACCCACAGCTACGGGATACGTTCCCAGGAGCAACGTATTTCTATCTCTTTTTTTACGATACAGTGATCCCCACGTGCCCAGTGGAGCAGCCTTCTGGAGATAGCGCACCATGACCTTCGGCCTATCGCTTTTCACCGGTCTCTTCGGCAACTTGGCCCTCCTCGTCATCCTCGTGGGGGTCTACGGATTCATCCGGGATCGAGTCGGGTCCTGCGGCGCGGCGAAGCGCCAGGCGGCAATCGGCCTGGCCTTCGGCCTCTTCGTCGTCATCTGTATGCGCCTCGGCATCGGCGGGGAGGGAGGCCCCCTCCTCGACCAGCGCGCAGTCTTCGTCATCTTGGCCGGAGCTTTCGGCGGCCCTCTGGCGGCTGGGATCGCCGCGGCGGCCGGCGCCGCCTACCGCATAGCCTACGGCGGGCAGGGCGTGGCGCGAGGCATCATGAGCCTCGGGATAGCGCTAGCCCTCGGATGCGCCTGCTACGCCGGGAAGGGCCGCATCGACACGACGTGGAAGGCGGCGATCGCTTCCCTGGCGGCCGCCGCCTTCCAGCTCCTGGGCTTCCTTCCCGGGAAGAACCCCGGGGCCGGATGGCCTTTGGTGGTGGCCATGTCCCTGCCCTTCGGAGCCGCAACGGCTATCGGCATCTTCCTAGGCGCGGTCCTCCTGGAGCGCGAGGACCGACGCCGCGAGGCCCAGGAGGCCCTCCGGGTGAGCGAGGCGAAGTACCGGGAACTGTTCGAAAGCCTACCGGACCTGATCTACCGCCTCGACCCCGAGGGCAGGATCTCCATGATCTCGCCTTCCTGCACCGCCATCCTCGGCTACGAGCCGGGCGAGCTCCTGGGGATCGACGCTTCGGTCCTCTACGCCGACGCGTCCCGGCGCCGCGCCATGGAGGACGCCATCGCGCGGGACGGGAAGATCGTGAACTTCGACATCGTGCTGATCCGGAAGGACAGCTCCTTGGTGGCGGTCTCGGCCAACGCCAAGGTCGGCCTCGACGCCGCGGGGAAGCGGATCGGGATCGACGGCATCGTGCGGGACGTGAGCGCCCTCAAGCGCGCCGAGGGGGCCCTGCGCGCCTCTCTCGCCGAGCGGGACGCCCTCCTCATGGAGCTCTACCACAGGGCCAACAACAACATGCAGATCATCGCCTCGTACTTGAGGCTCCAGGCCGAAGCCCTCGGCGATCCCAAGGTGGACGCACTGGCCAGGAGCCTCGCCTCGCGGATCCACGCGATGTCCCTCATCTACGAGAAACTCTACCGATCCAAGAGCCTCTCTCGGATCAACGCCAGGGAGTACATCGAGGAGCTCGTGCCACTCATCGAAGCCTACGACGGCGGCGGACTGGCCGGCAGGATCAGAGTCGAGATCGAGGCCGAGGACATCGACCTGCAGGTCGACTCGGCCATGCCCCTCGGCCTCGTGCTCGGGGAGATCGTCGGCAACTCGTTCAAGCACGCATTCCCCGGGGACAGGAGGGGCACCATCAGGATCGCCCTCCGAAGGCTCGACGGCCAGAGCGTGCTCCTCGAGGTCGCGGACGACGGCGTGGGCCTGCCGACCGGCCTCGACCCCCTCGAGACGACTTCCTTCGGGATCTCGACGATGCTCAGCGTGGTGAGGCAGCAGATGCGGGGCTCGGCGGAGGTCCGCAGCGACGGCGGGGGGCTCTCGTACCGGATAACGGCGAAGGATCGGCTCTACGCCGAGCGGTTCTAGCCCCTGGGCCCGGGCGCGGCCAGGCTCGAGCCCTCCACGAAGCGCAGGGGGAACTCGACCTCCTCCTTCGTCCACCGCGAATCGGTGATGCGATCCACCAGGGCGAGCACCGCGCGACGGCCCATCTCCAGGAGGGGCTGCTCGTAGGATGCTAGGGTCGGCGAGGAGAGGCGCCCCGCGGGTTCGGCGTCGAAGCCCACGAGGCTGTAGTCCCGGGGACAGGCCAGCCCCGCGGACGCGCATTCGGCCAGGAAGCTGAAGGCCACCGAGTCGTTGCCTGCGATGACCGCCGTGGGCCGCGAGGCCATGGCGAGGTAGCTCCTGGCGGCCAGCCGCCCGGGGCCCGGGGAGGCCGAGTCAGATAGCACCAGCTCCAGGCTTAAGCCGCGCTCAGCTAGGGCCGACCTGGCGGCCCGCTCGCGCTCGATGAAGTTGGGGTTGTAGTCCCGCTCGGGATCGACCCCGATGAAGACGAAGCTCCGGTGCCCCGCCTCGTGGAGCCGGCGCACCGCGTCCCGGGAGGCCGATCGGCTGTCGGTGTCGATCCAGGAGACGGCCGGGCTTCCGAGACGGTCGGCGATGGAGACGCAGGGTATCCCGATCTCCTCGATGGTGCGCAGCTGGCTCTCCGGGAAGCGCCGAAAGCCCACGAACACGAGGCCGTCCACCTTGCGCTGGTGCCAGACCCGGAGGAAGTCGAACTCCCCGGACCGGTCGAAATCCGTGGTGAGCAGGAGGTCCCAGCCGAGCTCCCGGCCCTGGATCTCCGCGCCGGCGAGGAGGCCCATCACGAAGAAATTGTCGTGGAGGGGCAGCCCGTACATCCGCGGCGTGACGAAGGCCAAGGTCCGGGCGAGGCCGTTGTTCAGCGCCTGGGCCTGGCGGTTCGGGTGGTAGTTGAGCTCCTTGATGGCGGCCTCCACCCGGGAGCGGGTCTCGGGGGCCACGTTGTCGAGGCCGTTGATCACCCGGGACACGGTGATGAAGGAGACCCCGGCCAGCTCCGCCACGTCCTTCTGCGTCGCCATAGCACGCCGAGGATACAGGGGGAGGCCCTGCGCATCAAGCGGCCGCCGCCCGGCGGGGACCGAACGAGCCGGCGCCCACGCGGCCGCGCGGGCGCCGAAACCCGCGGCGCGTAACCCCTCCTCCGGAGCTTTGTTCTCCTTGCGATGTCCGCGGTCGGCGGACCACGGAGAGCAAAAAATGCACCCTCGCCTCACGCTAGCCGCCTCGGTGGTCCTCGCGGCTTCTCTCGTCTTCACCGCCTGCGCCTCTTCCCGCGACGCCCGACGCGCCGAACCCTACGACCTCTCGGCGGCCGCCGACTCCATGGCCCGGGCCGTCTCGTCGGAGGGCGCCGACCTACCGAGCCTCAGGGCGGGCATCGAGAGCTACCTCTCCTTCATCGCCGAGGAGCGGGGTCCCGAGGCCGGCGCGGCCCTCGCCGCCATGAGGAAGCCCGGGGACCTCGCCCCTTTCCTCGCCGCTAAGTACGGCACCACGACCTACCAGGAGGCCATAGCGGCCTTCATGAACTGGGCTTCCCACCCGAAGGGGCCGCGCTGGGATCCTTCGGCCGCCTCCCGCCTGGAGACCGAGCACTTCGTCGTAGTCGCGATGCCCGGCACTCCCGGCTACGCCGACCGCGACTACGTCGCCAGGCTCTTGGAGGCTCAGGCGAAGAATGTGGGCGACCTCATCGGCCCCAACGCGAAGATGGCCGAGGCCGCCGCGCGAAATCTCGCCTCGATCAGGGGCCGCAAGATCGAGGTGGACCTCCCGCCAGACCCGAGGGGCCTCAAGGATTTCGGCGATACGGCGAACAGCAGCTACGGCCTCGTCGCAGACGAGTCGGGGCTGGGCCTCACGGCCAGCATAGTCCTGCCCTACTACAACGCGTTCTCGTCGGCCATCCTCACCCACGAGGAGACCCACTTCCTCGACATCTTCTTCAAGCTCGACGCCCGGAGCGCCCCGCCCCTCCCGGCGGCGGACGCCCCGAAATCCGAGAAGGAGGCCGCCATGAAGGCCTTCGCCGCCTGGGCGGGCCCCACCTTCGAGGCCATCGTCCCGAGCGACAAGGGCTTCGGCGAGGGTTTCGCCGAGTACGCCGCCATGCGCTTCTCCCCCCTACACCGGGCTTTCTTCCCCGACCCCGACGCCCTCCTCAGGGTCATGTGCGCCCGCGTCCCCCCGCTTCCCGACGTCCTGGCCGCCTCCCCCACCGTGAAGGACCGCATGGTCCGAGTGGTCCGCTACACCGAGCTCAACTCCCTCGTCACCTACCTCATCGACCACTACGGCCTGGAGCGCTTCCTCGACTTCTACATGAGCGCGCCCGTCTCCGAGGACCGTTTCACCCAGGTCTACGGCGAGGGCTACAAGGCCATCCAGGCCGAGTGGCGCGCCGCCCGCCCGCCCCGCTGAAGCCGGCCGGCCTTCGTTGACCTTCGGGCGGCGGCGCATTACCATCGGTGTCATGTTCGATCCAAGCACCTACGCGAAGCGCCGCTCTGCCCTCCTCCGCGGCCTCTCCGAACTGGACCCGGATCCGGCCCGGGGGGCTAAGGTCCTCCTCCTGGGCAGCCGGGAGAGCCCCATGAACTACCCGGACAACTGCTACCCATTCCGCCAAGACTCGAGCTTCCTCTACTTTGTCGGCATCTCCGCGCCCGACCTGGCGGCGACCATCGATCTCGGCACCGGCGAGGCGGTCCTCTACGGCGACGACGCCACGATGGACGACATCGTCTGGACCGGGCCGATGCCCAAGGTGGCCGAGCTGGCCGCCCTCTCGGGGATCTCGTCGACGAGGCCGAGATCGGCCCTCGCCTCCGACCTCGCGGGGGCTCGCCTCGGCGGGGGGGCCGGCGGCCGGCGAGGCTGCGGGGTGCTCTACCTCCCGCCCTACCGGGCGGACGCCCGCGCCGAGATAGCTGAGCTCGCCGGCATCCCCTACTCCGAGGTGAACGCCCGCGCGTGCTTGCCCCTCGTGAAGGCCGCGATAGCGTTGCGCGAAATCAAGGGCCCAGAGGAGGTCGCCGAGATCGAGCGCGCCGTGGCCGTGAGCGTTGACATGCACAGGGCCGCCCTATCCACCGCCCGGGCGGGCATGCTCGAGGCCGACGTCTACGGCCGAGTCGCGCAGGTGGCCCTCGCCTCGGGGGGAGAGCTCTCCTTCCCGGTGATCGCCACCACCGCGGGCGCCACGCTCCACAACCACGGGCACGCCCGTCGCCTGGAAGAGGGCGGCCTCTTCCTCCTCGACGCCGGCGCCGAGAGCCCCTCGGGCTACGCCGGCGACCTCAGCACCACCTTCCCCATAAGCCCCCGCTTCGACGGTCGGCAGAGGGCGGTCTACGCCCTGGCCCTCCGCATGCAGGGCGCGGCCATAGCCCGCCTCGCCCCGGGGACCAACTACCGGGAGGCCCACGTCGCCGCCGCCAGGGAGGGCGTCGTCGGCCTCGAGGAGCTCGGCCTCATGAGGGGCGACCCCGACGAAGCCGTCGAGTCCGGCGCCTACGCCTTCTTCTTCCCCTGCGGCACCGGCCACATGATGGGCCTCGACGTCCACGACATGGAGGACTACGGCGAGGACCACGTAGGCTACGCCGGGGATCTCCGGCGCTCCGAGCTCTTCGGCCTCAAGTCGCTCCGCCTCGCGAAGAGCCTCAAGGCCGGCATGACCTTCACCGTCGAGCCGGGGATCTACTTCATCCCCGAGCTCTACGAGATGTGGTCAGCCGAGAAGCGTTATGCGAACTTCATCGACTACGCCGCCGTGAGATCCTGGCTCGACGTCGGGGGCGTGCGCAACGAGGAGGACTGGCTCGTCACCGAGGCCGGGGCCCGGAGGCTCGGCCCCGACTTCGACAAGTCGACCCCGGCGATCGAGGCCTACCGGGCCTAGCGCCGCCCCCTCAGCGGATGAAGGGGCGCAGGGCGTCGCGGGCGATGAGGAACCCCCGCTCGACGGCGCCTTCGTTCCCCTCGAAGTCCCGGTCCTCGTGCTCGACCGAGACGACGTAGTCGTAGCCGGCGCGGTAGAGCGCGGCTACGAAGCGTCCCCAGTCGATGTCCCCGAGGCCGGGGAGCCGCGGCACCTGCCACCCCATCCCGAGGGAAAGTACGCCGTTCATGTACAGGCCTTCCCGGTCGACCATGAGGTCCTTGGCGTGGACGTGGAAGATCCTCGAGCGGAATTCCCGGACGACGCGCTCGTAGTCGATCATCTGCCAGACCAGGTGGGAGGGGTCCAGGTTGAGCCCGAAGTTGTCGTCTGGGATGATCTCCCACATCCTCTTCCATATCGCGGGAGAGGTCGCGAGGTTCTTGCCGCCCGGCCACTCGTCGTCGCTGAAGATCATGGGGCAGTTCTCTATGGCGATCTTCACCCCGCGCTCCCTCGCGAACCGGACGATGGGGGGCCAGACCTCGGCGAAGGCCTCGAGGTTCTCGGCCACGGTCTTCCTCTGATCCCTCCCGACGAAGGTCCCCACCACGCCGACCTCGAGGAGGGCCGCGGCCTCCACGACTTTCTTGATGTGGGCGACGGCGAAGGAGGCGACGGCGGGGTCCGGGTCGAGGGGGTTGGGGTAGTAGCCCAGGCTCGAGATGCTCAGGCCCAGCCCGGCGAGGCGCGACCGCATCGCCCTCGCCTTCGCGGCGTCGATATTCTCCGCGTCGACGTGGGAGACCCCGGAGTAGCGGCGCTCGGCCGCGGCTGCGGAGGGCCACGCGGCCAGCTCCAGAGCCTGGTAGCCGTTCGCGGCGGCCCACTCGGCCACCTCGTCCAGGGTAGAATCGGGGAAAGCCGACGTGAACAGGCCTAGTTTCATCGATCTCCTCCCTCTCGGCGTATCTCCGTCCAGCGTCCTTCCCGGGAGCTGGCGAGGACGGCGTCGCACAGGAGCATCTCCCGGTGGCCGTCCTCGAAGGTCGGGAAGTCGCGGGGGGCCGAGTAGTCGCCGGCCTCCAGGTAGTCGTAGAACCGCGCGAACATCTGCTTGATCGTGTCCGGGTAGCCCTCCTGGTGGCCTCCGGGGAAGCCGGCCAGGCGCGCCGCCTCGCGGGAGAGCAGGGAGGGGTCCTTCATCACGATCCGGTTTGGCGAGTTCCTCTCTCCGATCCAAAGCGCGTTAGGCGATTCTGAATTCCAGGCGAGGGAAGACCTCGAGCCGTCGACCTCGAACGAGAGCGCGTTCTTCCGGCCGGCGGAGACCTGCGAGACCGTCAGGGAGCCTCGGGCGCCGCCGGCGAATCGGATGAGGATGGTGGCCGCGTCGTCGCTCGCGACGGCCACCCGCTCCCGAGCCCCTTCCGCCGCGGCCTCGGGCCCCGGCGCCCCCGCGAAGGTCGAGGATGGGGCGACCGGCCTCTTCCGCTCCCTGTGGAAGGTCGCGAGGTCGGCCACGACCGACTCTACGTCGAGGCCGGTCACGAAGGACACCATGTCGAACCAATGGGTCCCGATGTCGGCGACCGCGCGAAGCTCGCCGCCGGCGGCGGGGTCGAGGCGCCAGCTCCAGTCGGTGTCGTACAGGAGCCAGTCCTGGAGGTAGGACCCGTGGGCGAGGAAGACTTCGCCGAGCTCCCCCGAGGCGACGATCTCCCGCGCCTCGCGCACGAGCGGGTAGAACCTGAGGTTGTAGTTCACCGCGGCGACGAGCCCCGACTTCCGCGCGAGGGCGGCGAGCTTCGCCGACTCCCCGCTCGTCAGGGCGAGGGGCTTCTCGCACAGGACGTGCTTCCCCGCCCGCAGCGCGGCTTCGGCGTAGGGCGCGTGGAGGTGGTTGGGCACGGCCAGGTGCACCGCGTCCACTTCGGGATCGGCGAGGGCCGCCTCGAGCGAAGGGTAGGCCCGGCCGATGCCGAGCGCCCGGGCGGCGGCGGCGGCGGTCTCCCGGTCGCGCTCGACGAGGCCGGCCACGGGGATGCCGAGCCGCCGCAGGGCCTCCAGGTGCGCGGGGCCGATGAATCCCGTGCCCACGATGCATGCTACAGGTTTCCGAGACATCCTCATTCCTTCCGCTCCTTTCGCGGCCGGCGCCTGGCCGACCTAGGCCTAGGCCTCGAGGGCCCGCACCGCCTCTTCGCGCTCCTTGAAGTACGCGACGGTCCTCGCCACCAGCTCGTCCATGACCTCGACCTTGCAGGGTCCGTTCGAGAGCACGTAGGGGTCCGGGTAGGGGCCCAGGGGCTCGGGCGTCAGGAACCGGCCGCCCCGGTTCATGCCGACGAGGTAGGAGGCCATGATCACGGTGTCGAGGTCGAGGCTCCCGGTCCCGAGGGCGTCCCGGTTGGAATCGGCCAGGTGGAGGTTCGCCAGCCGGTCGCCGGCCAGTAGGATGGCTTCGCCGACGTTGGCCTCCTCGAGGGACATGTGGTAGACGTCGCCGTTGATATGCCCGATCGCCGGATGCCCCACCGCCCCGATGTAGCGGATCGCGTCCTCGACCGAATGGACCAGGCTCACCTCGCTCGACCGTATGGGCTCGATGGCGGCCTTGATCCCCGACCGGGCGAAGTCGTCCCCGCAGCGCCGGAGGGCCTCGGAGGAGCGCTCCATCTCCCAGGGGTCCGCCGCCGCCGGCCGGCCCACCGCCGAGGGCACGACGATGAGGTAGGATGCGCCCAGCTCCGAGAGGGCTTCGATCTCCCTCCTGACGTAGTCCACGGCGTTCTGCCTCGCGTACACGCTCGGGCTCGACAGGTCGTTCTCCGAGGAGTACATGCCGCAGGCGCCCGACACCTCGATCCCGGCCGCCGCCAGGGCGGGCTTGAGCTTCCCGACCGGCACGCCCGAGTCCTCGGTCCACCGGTCGCCCTTGACCTCCACGTAGCGGACGCCGTTCCTGGCGAGGCGGTCGAGGCTCGCCCCGATCGGCTCGGACCCGAACATCCAAATGCTCCACGAGAGGTCGATCTTCCGAGAGAAGGCCTCGGGGTTGCGTCGCTTCTCCGCGAGGTAACGCCCCCGTATCTCCGCGTTCCGCCTCTCGTAGTTCTGGAGGCGCCCGGCGGCTCGGGCAGGAGATCCATCTGCAGTTGTCATCTTTGTTCCCCCGATTCAGGCGCCGATCTGGCTTCTCTTCTGGCTGAGGGCGTTCACCGCCACGGCGAGGATGATCAGCAGGCCCGTCGCCAGGTCCTGCAGGTAGGGGCTCGCCTGGAGCATGTTCAGGGAATTGGAGATCAGGCCCATGAGCAGCACCCCCAGGAAGGTACCGAGGACCCCGCCCTTGCCCCCGCTGATGGGGGTGCCGCCGATGACGACCGCGCCCATGGCCTGGAGCTCTATCCCCGCGCCGGTGGAGGCCCCGGCCGCGCCTATGCGCGAGAGGAGCATCGTGGCCGCGATCCCGACCAGGATCCCGTTGATGACGAAGAACACCAGCTTGGAGGCGTTGACGTTTATGCCGGAGAGGTAGGCCGCCTGGGGGTTGCTCCCGACCGCGTAGACCCGCCGGCCCAGCTTGGTCAGCTTCAGGATAAAGTAGACCACCAGGTACACGACGACCCCGAAGATGAACATGAGCGGCACGACCCCGAGGACGCGGGTCGACCCGATGAAGGAGAACTGGCCGAAGATCGTCTGGAGCGTCGCGGAAGTGAGGGCGAGGGCTATGCCCTTGAATATCCCGACGCTCGCCAGCGACGTGATGAACGAGGGGGCGCGGAACACTATGGAGGTGTAGCCGACGAAGACGTCGCAGAGCGTCGCGATGAGGATCCCCGAGGGGATGACGATCCACAGCGGGACGTCGGCCTTTATCAGCATCGCCATGCAGGAGGCGGCCAAGCCCACTATCGCCCCGACCGAGATGTCGAAGCTCCCGGAGATTATGAGTATGGTCGCGCCCGAGGCGATGACTCCGAGGGTCGATATCTGCTCGAATATGTTGATGATGTTCGCGATCCTGAAGAACCGCGGATTGATGAGCCCCGTGACGGTCGCGATCACGACTATCACGAGGGTCAGCATGAACCATTGCGTCCCGACTATGTTCCCGAGCTTCAGCTTGCGCTCTCTCATGCATTTCTCCGTTTACAGGCCGATGAAGTGGTGGATCAAGTCCTCTTCGGTGATACCGCGGTTTTCCAGGACCTTGACGAGCCTGCCCTCCCGCATAATCCCGATTCGATCGCTCATCGAGAGCAGCTCGGGCATGTCGGAAGAGATCATGACGACGCTCTTCCCCCTCCGGGCCAGCTCCACGATGAGCTTGTAGATATCTTCCTTGGCCCCCACGTCCACACCCTTCGTCGGCTCATCGAGGATGAAGAGGGTCGCGTCGCAGAGGAGCCACCGGCCGAGCACCGCCTTCTGCTGGTTCCCGCCGCTCAGGCTCACGATCGGCTGCCTCGGGTCGGCGACGGCGATGCGCAGCCTGTCGACCATGTCGCCGGCGAGCTTCGACTCCCTCCTCGCGTTGAGGAGGGGGTTCCTCCCCAGCTCGGTGCTGACGATGACGATGTTCTCCTCGACGCTCATGGGGGCGAGGAGGGCGTACTTCTTGCGGTCCTCGGTGATGAGGCAGATCTTGTTCCTGATCGCGTCCGCGGGGGACCTGATCCGGAGCTTCTTGCCCCCGATGGCCACGTCGCCGGAATCCCGGCGGACCATCCCGAAGATGCACGACGCGAGCTCGCTCCGGCCCGACCCCACGAGCCCCCCGATGCCGAAGACCTCGCCCGCCCGAACATCGAAGTCGACGTGGCTGACGCCGCCGCCCTTCCAGCAGACGTCCCGGACCTGCACCTGGACCTCCCCGACCGGGACTCGCTCCCTCACGAAGAAGGCGGAGGCTTCCCGCCCGACCATGCGCCGGATGACCTCGTCGACCCCGATCTCGGCGCGGGGGTAGGTCCCCACCCGCACGCCGTCCTTGAGGATGAGTATGGTGTCGCCGACCTCGAAGATCTCCTCCAGGTAGTGGGAGATATAGATGATGCCTATCCCCCGGCCCTTCAGGTCGCGGACCAGGCTCATCAGGGAGCGGGTCTCCTCCTCGCCCAGGGAGCTCGTCGGCTCGTCCATGATCATAACCCGGGCGTCCTGGTGGAAGGCCTTGGCGATCTGGAGGTTCTGCTTCTGGGCGGCCGAGAGGTCCTCGACGAGCATCCTCTCGTCGATGTCGATGTGGAGCAGGTCCAGGAGCTGGCGGGCCTTCTCGTTCTGGGACTCCGCGTCGATCACGAGGGGTATCCTCCCCACGATCTCGTCCCCCAGGAAGATGTTGTTGGCGACGCTGAGGGACTCGATCAGCTCGACGTCCTGATAGATCGTCGCGATCCCCAGCCGCATGGACTCGTTCGGATTGAGGGCCGAGTATTCCTTCCCCCCGATCGCGATCGCGCCCGCATCGGGCTCGACGGCGCCGGCGAGTATCTTGATGAGGGTCGATTTGCCGGCGCCGTTCTCGCCGACGAGGCACAGGACCTCCCCAGCCCCGAGCTCGAAGGAGACGTCGTCCAAGACGCGGTGGGCCCCGTACGCCTTGCCGATGCCGCTAACCGAAAGCAGTAGTTCCCGTTCGCTCAACTGATCCCCCCGGACGCTCCAACCGAGGGGAACGGACGCGACGCCCGCCCCCCTCGGCGTCTTCAACCCATTGTCCCGGCCTCAGCCCGGGCCTCAATACATCCCGTTGTACTGGGGGAAGTACTTGCCCGTCAGCTTCTTCCACACCGGGTCGACCGCCCAGGGGACCACCTGCATCTTGTCGTTGATGTTCTTGGAGGTGATCTCAGTGTTGGGCAGGAGGAGCTGCTGGTTCATGGTCTGGATCTTGCCCGTCTTGTTGGCGTGCAGCGCGAGGAAGGAGACCATTCCCTCCCAGCCGGGGGAAGTGGAGATGGAGTAGGCGAAGCCCTTCTGCTTGATGAGGTCGATGCCGTAGGGCGCGCCGTTCGTGGTCAGCACCTTGATGGGCTTGTTGAGGACGCCCGCCGACTTGAGGACGCGCACCACGGAGGCGCCCATCTCGTCGTTGAAGACGAACAGGAGGGAGAACTTGGTGCCAGACTGGACGAGGTCCTGGGCCGCGTTGGCCGCCACGGTCGGGTCGTACTTGCCGTCGCGGACGGCCACGACCTTGTTCTTCCCGAGCTGATCCACGGTGGCCTTGAAGCTCCCCATGAACATCTGGACCGGGACGTGCTCGGACAGGCCGGTGATCACCGCGACGTCCTGCCCGGGGTAGGCCTTGGCGATGTGCTCGGCGACGGTCTTGCCCATGCCGACCCAGTCGAAGTCGACCGCGGCGACCACGTCGTACCCCGACTTGAGCACGAGGCCCACGTTGTCCGTGACGACGAGGGGGATCTTGGCCGCGGCGCACTTCTGGGCCGCGATGTTGGCCCCGTTCTGGTTGAAGGTGAACACGCACATCCCGTCCACGCCCTGGTTGATCAGCGAGTCGATGTTGGCGATCTCGGTCTCGGGGTTGTAGTTCGAGTTCAGGACTATGACCTTCGCCCCCGCGAGCCCCGCGGCGTAGGTGAAGCCGTCGACATCCATCTTGTACCAGGTGTCAGGACCCGGCGTGATATAGCCGTAGACGAGCTGCTTGCCCGACGACTGCGCCGCCGCTGGGAAGATGCAGCACGCCAGCATGAGAGCCGCGACGGCAACGAACAGAACCTTTCGCTTCATACGGAACCTCCTAGAGCCTCGTGAAATCAGCGCCCTCCGGTGATCGAGCGCGCTATGAACCTCGAACAGCCATTCCGGCGGCAGCCAACTGTCGCCTAGCTCAAAAATCTTATACCAATAAGTTGTACCTATATTCTATAACGTACTGCTGATCTGTCAATACCGAATCGGCGCAGGGGGCCGGGCTTGGCTGATAGCCCGGGCTCGTCCATACTCGAAGTCATGGGGACCAATCCCAAGGTGGCCGTCATCGGGGCGGGCAGCCTCAGCCACGGCAAGAGGCTCATAGACGACCTTCTCACGATCGATGGGCTCGCCGAGGGCGAGATGGCCCTCATGGGCAACAACGCGTCGCGCCTGGAAGTCGTCGGCGCCTACGCGAGGCGGGCGGCGGCGGCCCTGAGGCCCGGGCTGCGGATCACGGCCACCGACGACCTCCTCCGGGCAATAGAGGGGTCGGAGGCCGTGGTGGCGCTCTTCGACGCCGGCGGCTACGCGGCCTTCGATCGGGACTTCCGCGTCGTCGAGGGCTTCGGCCTGGACGTCTGCATCGGCGACACCGCAGGCCCCCTCGGGGCGCTCCGGGCCCTGCGCAACGCCCCGGTGATGCTCTCCCTGGCGGGGAGCATGCGGACCGCCTGTCCCGGCGCCGTCCTGGTCAACTACGTGAACCCGATGTCGCCGATGGTCGCCCTCGCCGCTTCCCGGGGCGTCCCCTGCGTGGGGGTCTGCGGCGGGATTGAGGCGACGCGGGGCTACGTCGCGGAGGTGCTCGGCGTCCCGGCCCGGGACCTCTCCACGACCTTCGCCGGGGTGAACCACCTCTGCTGGCTCCTGGGGATCGAGGGCCCGGGCGGGGATCTCTACGACCGTTTCCGGGAGCTCATGCGCGACCCCGAGGTCCGGGGAGACGAGGCCGCCCGCTTCGAGCTCCTCCAGCACTTCGGCTTCTTCGTGACCGAGAGCTCCGGCCACGTCACCGACTTCTTCCCCTATTTCCGCAGGACCGCCGAGGAGAGGAGGCGGTACTGCTCCGGCCCCGGGTACTCGGGGGCCTCCGGCGCCTACCGGAAGTACACCGCCTTCGCGCAGCGCCGCATCGGGAACGCCGACTACCTCGCCGGGCTAGAGCCATCCACAGTCCGCAGCTCCGACTACGGCGCCGAGATCGTCGAGGCGTGGATCGGAGGGGGGAGCCGATCGGTCTACGGGAACGTGATGAACAGCCTGGGCGGGGGAGCCCCGGCTCTCCCGGCTCTCCCCCGGGAGGCTTGCGTAGAACTGTCGGTCGAAGTCGGCGAGCGCGGCGTCGGGGTAGCGGGGGTCCCCAGCCTGCCGCCCGCCCTCGCGGCCCTCTGCTCCTCCCTCGCCCTGCAGCACGGCCTGGTCGTCGAGGCCGCCCTCTCTGAGGATCCGGAGGCGCTCTTCGCCGCGGTGGCCCAGGACCCCCTGACCGCCGCGACCCTCGACCTGCCGTCCATCAGGGACCTCGTGTCGAGGCTCGTGGCAGCCAACGCGGCGTGGCTCGCCCCGGGCTTCGCGCGGCCGCTCCGAGCCACCGAGGACGCGGGCGAGCGCCCCTCGCGCCGGAGGCGCGGCGCCGACGACGCCCTCCTCGCCCTGGTCAAGGACTACGAGGGGCGGCGGAGACGGGCTGCAGGACCCGGACCGAATCCCGGCTCATGATGGTCGTGTCGATCACCGTCCGGGTCCGGGACCTGATCTCGGGGTGATAGATGCGGTCGAGGATGAGCTTGGCGGCCAGCTCCCCCATGTACTCGCTCGGGTGGTCGAGGGAGGTGAGCCGGGGGAAGGAGTAGCGGGCCAGGTCGGAGTTGTCGAAGGCGATGAGCGAAACGTCCTCGGGTATCCGTATCCTGTTCCTCCGGGCCTGGCGCAGGAACATGAAGGCCTCGTCGTCCGAGGAGCAGATGACCGCGGTGGGCGGGCGCTTCTTGGACTTGAAGAGCTCGCGGATCTGGCCGTAGGTGCCGAACGACGAGGTCTGGCCGTGGATTCCCACCAGCCACTCCTCCCGGATGCTGAGCCCCGCCCCGGAGAGGAACTCCAGTATCCCCTCCTTGCGGAGGACCTTGGGCTGGTAGTTCGCGCTGTAGATGAGGCCTATGTCCCGGTGGCCGCGCTCCCAGAGGTATTCGGCGGCGCGCCGCCCGGCGGCGGCCTCGTCTATGACTATGCTCGTGAAGTCGTGGCCTGGGTACTCGGAGTCCAGCAGCACCACGGGGATACCCTCGGCCTCGAAGTCTTCGAGGAGATCGGCGTTGCCCGGCTTGCCTTCCTCCTGCACCGGGGTGATCACGATCCCGTCGACCCCGCGGTTGCGCATGTTCACGAGGGCGGCCCGCTCCTGGGCGACGTTGTAGTAGGACTCGTTGAGCAAGAGGGTGTAGCCCTCCCTCTGGAGGGAATGGTTGCAGCCCGAGACCAGGCGGGGGAAGATGTACGAGGATATCCTGAAAGCGACCATGCCTATGAGCATTGAGCTGCCCCGGGTCCGCTTGACGCAGAAGGTGCCGACCCCCCGCTGGCTCTCGACCAGGCGCTCCTTGATGAGCTCGTTGATCGCCTGGCGCACAGCGTTCCTTGAGATGCTGAACTGCGCCATGAGCTCGGACTCCGACGGCAGCTTCTCCCCGGGGACGATCGAGCCCGACTCGATCCTCGAACGGAGGAAGGTCATGACGGTCTCGTATTTCTTCATCCCGCATCCACCTCCGGGAGGGCCGAGGGACGCCGCCCCGCGGGCGCCGGGACTCCGCGCACCTCGGCGCTGGCCGAGGTCGAAGCGTCCCGAGTGGAGGCCGGGGAAAATCGGTCGCTGAAACTCAACTGCACCATCGGCTAGCTCTTATCTTAGGAATAGTGGGAAGAGGGTATAGTAGATCCCCCGGTTTCGCAACATCCATAGACTCCGGGCGGGAAGGGGCTGGGCCCTAGAATATCTCGATGCTCCTGATCCGTTTTAGGCTCCGATCCACCTCGTAGAACCTCGCGTCGAACCACTTGTCCGCCTCCTCGCGCGCGTCGACGAGGGCGAAGGTGGGGTGGCTCCGGCCCCGGGGGCGGGAGATGGAGCCGGGGTTGAGGGCGAGGATGCCGTGGTACTCCTCGAAGAAGGGGCGGTGGGTGTGCCCGAAGATGACGAGCTTGGCGCCGCACTCGGCGGCGGCGGCGACGACGCCGTAGAGCCCCTCGCCCGCGCCCTCCAGGTGGCCGTGGACGAGGAGGATGGGGCGGTCGGCGCTGCCGAAGAGGGTGCGGTTCCGCAGCTGGGGCTCGTAGTCGCCGTTGCCCCTCACGACCTCGAGGCGGGGGAGGCGGATACCGAGGGCCTCGGCGGCCGCCTGGACGTCCTCGGCCCCGTCGCCGGCGTGGACTATGGCGTCGACCTTGGGGGCGAAGCGCTTGAGCACGAAGGCGAGGCAGGAGAGGTCGCGGTGGGAGTCCGACAGGGCGAGGATGCGCATCTGCCCACAGTATATCCGAGAGACGAAAAGAGGTTAAAGCGCTATGATCTGCGCGACCCAAAGGAGCTGTCGTGGCCGAGGTTTTCGCGACGATTTTCCAAGACGAGGCGCTGGTGGTGAAAAGCCTCATCGAGTCGACGGGGATATCCGCCGAGATCTCGTCGGAGCATTTCATAGACGTGTATCCGGTGTTCTTCCCCCAGGAAGGGGGGATCAAGATCGTCGTGCCGGACGAGGATGCCGAGGACGCCCTGGCCGTGGTGGCCCAGTACCGGGCGTCCAAGAAGGCGAACCCGGACTAGGTCGCCGCGCCCATGGGGATGGGCGGGGCCGACTCGAGCCCCCCGCGCCTCCGGTGGGCCTCGAGGGCGAGCTCCACGAGCTCGTCGACGAGGGACGGCAGGGGGAGGCCCCCGGCCGCCCAGAGCCGGGGGAACATGGAACGCGCGGTGAAGCCGGGGATGGTGTTCACCTCGTTGGCGATCGGCCTCCCCTCGGGGCCTAGGAACATGTCGACCCGGGCCATGCCCCGCACGCCGAGGGTCCTGCACGCGTCCAGAGCCAGCTTTCGGCAGGCTTCGGCCTCCAAGTAGGTGAGCCGGGCCGGCGCGATGACCGCCGCTCCGTCATCGTCGAGGTACTTGGACTCGTAGTCGTAGAAATCCCCCTTGGGCACGATCTCGCCGGGGGCGGAAGCCCTCAGCTCCTCGCCCCCGAGGACCGCCACCTCGATCTCCCTTCCCACCACGCGCCTCTCCACGAGGACCTTCGCGCCGTAGGCGAAGGCCTTGAGGACCGCGGCCTCGTACTCGACCTCGGACCGCGCCCGGGAGACTCCGACCGAAGAGCCGAGGTCGGCGGGCTTCACGAAGAGGTCGGGACCGAAGGCGAGCTCGAGCTCGGGCCACGCGGTCCGGGCGGAGCGGAGGGATCGGAAGACGGCGAAGGGCGCGACGGGGATGCCCGCGTCCCGCATGAGGCGCTTGGCCGCGTCCTTGTCCATGCAGAGGGCAGAGGCGAGGATGTCGGCGCCGGCGCAGGGCAGGTCGGCCATCCGCGCGAGGCCCTGGATCGAGCCGTCCTCGCCGCAGGGGCCGTGGAGCAGGGGGAAGATCAGGTCCACTCCCCGGAGCAAAGCCCCAGCGCCCCGGACCGCGAGGGCCTTGTCGTCGCCGTCGGGGAGGAGCTCGAGGCGCACCCCGGCGAGAGGAGCCTCGGGCTGCGCCACGGCCGGCGCCCCAAGTCCGGCCGAACCCGATGGCTCGGCCAGGAGCCGCTTCTCGCTGCCGAGGCACCAGCGACCAGCCTCGTCGATTTCCACGAGGACCAGCTCGTACTTCCGCGGGTCCATCGCGGCCGCCACGGTCCTCGCGGACAGGATGGAGACATCGCGCTCCGCCGATTTCCCGCCGTACACCAAGGCGACCCTGAGGCGATCGGCGCTCATGGCAGCACCTCCCCGGCATCGCCGCCTGAGGAGCCGCCGAGCCCGGCGACCTTGTCCGAGCCTTCGGGCTCACGGCCGGGCTTCCCCGGCGAGCCCGCGGGGCTCGCGCGGCCGCCCTCGCCTCCCGAGCCGTACCAGTCGACTTTTCGGGTCGCGGCCATAGCCGCCGCGAGGAGGCCCAGGAGGCCCAGGGAACCGAGGAGGAGGGCGTAGTCCTCCGAGGAGAGCACGGCGTAGAGGTATGCGTACAGGAGGGCGAGGGCGGGGATGAGCCAGAGTCCGCGGCTGCTGCGGAGCGCCGCCGCGGCGTAAGAGCCGCATAGGGCGGCGCAGATCCCCGCGGCGATGAGGTAGGCCGGCCCGAAGCCCGCGACCTCGGAGAGCGAGAGGAGGAGGAGATAGAAGAGGCAGTTCCCGAGGCCCACGAGGGCGTACTGGACCGGGTGGATCCGTGACCGGGTCGTCAGCTCGAAGAGGAAGAGGACCGCGAAGGGCACGATCACGAAGAGGAGCCCGTAGCGGGTGGCGCGCCAGGCCATGTCGTAGGCGTCGACTCCGTCGAGGAGCCGCACCCCGAAGGCCGCCTCCGCGAGCTTCCCGCGGTCGACGCTCCCGGCGTCGAAGGCTCGGGGAAGGCCCTGGGAGCTCTCGGGCAGGTACCAGCGGGCTCGGAAGGCGCCGTCGCCCACCGAGCGCTCGGCGGGCGAGGAGTATCCGAAGAACGACGGGCTCGGCCACGCCCCGGAGACGACGGCGAGGACCGTGCCGGCGGGCTCGAGGAAGGAGAGGGAATCGCCGCTCCGGAGCTTTATGCTGGCCGCGAAGGGCGCGCTCGCCCCCGCGGCCATGCGGACCCTGGCCGATACGGACTTGTCGAAGACCTTCCCGGATCGCGGCTCGGGGCCGAGGGCCAGGGCCCGCCCATCCCAGGAGAGCTCGGGGTTCCCGGATAGGGAGCGGAGGTCGGGTAGCTCGAAGCCGACGCGGGCCAGGTCCCAGCGCACGACGGCGCCGCTGGGCGCGGCCTCGGAGGCTTGGGCGGTCAGGGTGCCCTCTATCGAGATCTCGGCCTCGAGGATGGTGGCGGAGAAGATCCCCCGCTTCCGCTTCTCGGCCCTGAGATTCGAGCTGATCGCTAGGGTCTCGGGCAGGACGACGATCTCGCCTTCCAGGGTCTCTCTGCCTTTTCGCCGTTCGTAGGGCACGCGGAGGAAGGGTCCGAAGAGCCTCGGAGACCCGCCGGCGGGGCCGACGATGGAGGCCTCGGCCTTGTCGCGGGTGGATCGCCGATCCTCCACGATCCCCTTCACGAGGGCGAGGGGGAGAAGGAAGGCGAGGACGAGGACGGTGACGATGATAGCCTTGAGGCCGGGACCGGCGAAGCCCGGCCGCGGTTGGACGCGTTTGGTGTCGCTCATGGGCCCCGATCTTAGCGGTGGATTGAGGCGAAATTGCGGCGGAATTGCCGCGGCCGCGAGGTATTGTCGCGGCGGCCGAGTCCCGGGCAGCCTCTGCCGCGGGGACCGGAGCTAGGCGGGGACTGGGAGCGTGAGGACGAAGCGGGCTCCGCCGAGGCCTGGGCCGAGATCGGGCCTGTCCCCGACTTCGAGGTTCCCCCCCAGGGAGCGCGCCAGGGCGAGGGCCAGGGAGAGGCCGAGGCCGGTATGGCGGGAGCGGTCCTCCCCGGGCCGCCACGAGAAGAAGCGGTCGAAGATGCGCCCGAGGTGCTCCTTGGGGATGCCCGGGCCGTCGTCGTCCACGGAGATCGCCACCGAGCGGCCGTCGGGGGCCGCCCGGACCGAGGCTCGCACCCGGGAGGCGGCGAAGGAAGCGGCGTTGTCCAGGAGATTGTCGAGGACGATGTCGAGGGCCGCGGGGTCGACGAGGAGGAGGGGCGCCTCCCCGCCGCCGGCCTCCACCTCGACGCTCCTGCCCTGGAGCCCGCATCGCGCCTGGGCGCGGCCGCAGGCGTTGCGGACCGCCTCCTCAGGGGCCAGGGCGACGAGGGACGAGGGATCGATCCTCCCCTCGGCGAGGGAGAGGCGCCTGAGGCCGTCGGTGATCGCCCGGAGCCGCTCGGCGTCCTCCACGATGGCCTTGTGGAACCTCGCGCGGTCGGCGGGGTCGGAGGCGAGCTCGGCGAGCTCCGCGGCGCTGCGGATGGCTGCGAGGGGATTGCGGAACTCGTGGGCGGCGTCGGAGGCGAAGCGCTCGGTCTGGCGGATACGCTCGTCGAGGCTCCGGGCGAAGCCCCGGAGCGAGCGCTGGAGATCGCCTATCTCGTCGCTCCGGCGGCTCTCGGGGAAACCCGTAGCGAGGCTCTCGGAGCCGGCCAGGGCTTGGGAGGCCGCCCGGGAGAGGCGCTTGAGGGGGCCCACGATGGTGAAGGCCAGGAGGAGCGATAGGGCCGCCGCGGCGACGAGGCTCCCGAGGAAGACCCTCGCGATGTCCAGCCTGATGGCGTACAGGTCCTGGAGGATCCTGTACGTCGACTGGGATACGAGGACCGCCCCGACGACAGCGCCCTTCGAGCGCACCGGCACGGCGCTGTAAAGGGTCACCGACACTTGGCCGCCCGAGGAGACCCGGGTGGCGGCCCCGTAGCGGCCCTGCAGCGCTTCCTGCACCTCCACGCCGCGGAGCTTGGGGCCCGAGGATGCGTAGAAGTCCGCCGAGGAGAAGGGAGGTTCGGGAGGGGCGAAGAAGCGACGCCAGAGGCGGGTGGGAGTCGAGAAGAGCCGATAGAGGAAGGGCTCCCCCTGGCCGTCCGAGGCGACGGCCGAGCCAGCCGCGAGAGCCTCGAGTCCGGGGGCTTCCTCGTCGGAGGAGTCCGCGAGGAGCCGTCCCTCGGTGTCCACGACCCGGAAGCGGGCGGTGCGGCGCCCGCCGATCGCCGCCAGGGCGCGTTTCGCCGACGCGGAATCGAGCTCGCCCTGGCCGAGCCAGGCCGCGGTTATCCGCGCCTGCTGGGCGAGGGCCTGCTCCAGGGAGTCCACGAGCCCGCGCTCGTAGCTGCCGAGGAGGGAGAAGGCCGCCACCGGGAGGAACACGAGGAGGGCGTTGAAGGCGAAGATCCTGAGGGCGATGCGGCTCTTCATCGACTCCCTCCCTAGTCGCGCCCGGCGGGGGCTCCGGGCCGAGGCGCTTCCTCGCGGAGCCGGTAGCCAAGTCCATAGACCGTCTCCACCGCGCCGGGATCGCCTCCGGCTTCGTCGATCTTGCGCCTCAGGCGCTTAACGTGACAGTCGATGGCCCTGTCGCTCAGGTAGGTCTCCTCGGGGTAGGCGGCGGCGGCCAGGGCGTCCCGGCTCTTCACCACGCCGGGCGCCGACACGAGGGAAGCGAGGATCCGGAACTCGGTCACCGTCAGGCGCAGGGGACTGCCCATGATCCTCGCCTCGAAGCGATCGGGATCGAGCTCGAAACCCGAGGCCGAGAGGGGGAAGGCCGCTGCCTGGCCGGCCCCCGCCGCGAGACCGCCGGAGGGGGCGCTCCCAGCACCGTCCCTGGAGGGAAGGCGGCTCCGCCGGAGCAGGGCGCGGACCCGGGCTTGGAGCTCCCGCAGCGAGAAGGGCTTGCAGAGGTAATCGTCGGCCCCGAGCTCGAGGCCGAGGACCCTGTCGAACTCCTCGTCCTTCGAAGTGAGGAACATGACCGGCACCTCGGCGTCCGCCGAACGGATGCGTCGGAGGACCTCGATCCCGTCGGCCCGAGGCATGATGATGTCCAGGACGACGAGGTCGGGCCGATGGGCGCGGAAAGCGGCCCACGCCGATTCGCCGTCGGGGAAACCCTCGGCCTCGTAGCCCTCAGCCTTGAAGGCGAACACCAGATTCGCGAGGAGGTTGGCCTCGTCGTCGGCGACGAGGACCCGAGCGCGCCCATCCATGGGCCGGATTGTACTCTCGAGGAAAGCCCCGGGGACAGACCCCGAAAATCGTACCCGTAGCCGTGCATATAAGTCCCCCGGGTCTACACTCGACGGTGACGAGCCCCGGGCCTCGCGGGGTTATACAGTGAGAGAGAAGCGAAGCGCCGGCGACACGCCGTTAGGCTGGCCCCGGCCCCTGCGGCGCAAACCAGGCTACAGCGGCGAGTCTAGCCACCGAACATCGGCGAAAAGAGCTACTTGACTTTGTTATCTTAACTTTGTTACTTTAATTTTAATAGGAGTTTTCAATGCCGAAGAAAATCATCGCGATTCTCATCGCCCTAGCGCTTGTCGGCGCGGGGCTCGCGGCCCAGGGTACGGTCGCCGTCTCCCTGACGCCGGGTGCTGCCTACATTCACAAGGTGCGCCTCGGTCTATTCCCAATGTCCATGCCGCCACAGATGGCCATTTGGATCGAAGCCGCCGATGGCCGCTATGTAGACACGATCTACGTGACGGATAAGGCCGCCGCCGGGAAGTGGCGCGCGGCCGGCCGGTCCCTGAGGCCCGAGTCCCTGCCGGTCTGGGCCCACGCCCGGGCGGTCGCTGGCCGCGACGGCTCCTTCATGCCCGACAAGGCCCATCCGCTCCCCGACGCCGTCTCGGGCGCCACGGAAAAAGCGGCCTTCCAGAGGATATGGCAGGTCCCGGCGGGCTTCGAGCCAGGTACCTACAGGGTCAGGGTCGAACTGAACTCCAGCTTCGACTGGAACGAGGCCTACCCCGACAAGCTGGCGAAGACGGATCCCCGTTGGAGCGAGGTGAACGGCCAGCCCTCCATCGTGTGGGAGACCTCGCTCCAGATCGGAGATCAGGCCGTCGCGGCGGAGCTCGCCCCGATCGGCACCGGAGCCCTCCGCGGAGAGGACGGCGCGGTGAGGCTCGGCCTCGACGGCATCACGACGGCGAAGGATATAGCCGCGTCGATCGAGGCGGCGTACAGGCCGTGAGGGGCAGACGGCGCTGCCGGCGCGAGGCGACGCCGCTCCGCGCCCTCGCCCAAGGCGCGCAAGTAGGGTAGTATCGGGGCATGGCCATATCGAAGCGCGGGGCGAACGTCCTCATCGTCGCCCTCCTCCTCCTCCTCCTGTACGCCCTCAATCCCTCCAGCGAGGACTTCCAGGCCTGGAGATCCTCCCAGGCCCGCGGTCCGGCGGCGGGGTCGACCACCGATAGCCCCGTCGGTTCCCTCGCCAGAGGCGAGGGAACCGCGGCCTCGGCCGCGACAGGGCCGCTGGCCGGGGGGGGCTACGAGCGGCGGGACTACTACCTGTGCTCGACCTACTTCCTCGGCGGCGAGCGCTACCTCGGCGTCGCCCGGCTGTTCGCGCGGCTCAAGTAGGGCTCGGCTATGGCATACGCTGGGCTCGGGGACTTCGTCGCGGCGCTGGAGAAGAGAGGCGAGCTCAGGCGCGTCCGTGTCGAGGTCGACCCGGAGCTCGAGATCGCCGAGATCGCCGACAGGGTCATGCGGAAGGGGGGACCGGCCCTCCTCTTCGAGCGGGTGAAGGGCTCGGCCTACCCCCTCCTCATAAACGCCATGGGCAGCCGAGAGCGCATGGCCCTCGCCCTCGGCGCAGAGGATCCCGAGGGCGGGCCCAGCCTGGACGCCAAGGCGTCGGAGATCGACGGGCTCCTCGACTGGGCCTGGGCCCAGGCGCGGGATCCCTCGGCCCTCGGATCGATCCCGGGCGCTCTGGCCAAAGTGCCCGGCGCGGTCGCCCATCTCCCCGCCCTCCTCTCCCTCCTGCCGAAGCGGGTCTCACGGCCGCCCTGCCAGGAGGTGATATCCGACGCCGAGGGCTTCGACAGCCTCCCGATCCTCAAGTGCTGGCCCCAGGACGGTGGACGGTTCCTCACCCTCCCCGTGGTGTGCACCTGCGACCCCGAGACCGGCGAGCGGAACATGGGCATGTACCGCATGCAGGTCTACGACGACCGCAGCGCGGGCATGCACTGGCACCTCCACAAGGACGGGGCCAGGATCTTCGAGAAGTACCGGGAGCGCGGAGAGAGCATGCCCGTGGCTGTCGCCCTCGGCTCCGATCCCGCGGTCACCTACGCCTCGACGGCCCCCCTCCCGGAGGGGCTCTGGGAGATGGTCTTCGCGGGCTTCCTCCGCGGGAGGAGCGCCGAGGTGTCCGAGGCCACCCTGAGCGGGCTGGAGGTGCCCGCCGACGCCGAGTTCGTCCTCGAGGGCCACGTGGATCCCGACGAGAGGCGCCTCGAGGGCCCCTTCGGCGACCACACGGGCTACTATTCCCTCCCCGACTACTACCCGGTATTCCATCTCGATCGCATAACGCGTCGGAAAGACCCCATCTACCCCGCGACGATCGTCGGCGTCCCCCCAAAGGAGGACTGCTGGATGGCCAAGGCCACGGAGCGCCTCTTCCTCCCCTTCCTCCGGCGCCTCTGCCCGGAGATCCGGGACATATCGATGCCCATCGAGGGCGTCTTCCACAACTGCGTCGTCGTCTCGATCCGCAAGCGGTACCCGGGGCAGGCCCGGAAAGTCATGAACTTCATCTGGGGGATGGGCCAGATGATGTACTCGAAGCTCATCGTCGTGGTGGACGAGGAGGTGGACCCGAGCGACTACTCGGCGGTGGCCTGGCGGGCCTTCAACAACGTGGACGCGGGGAGGGACCTGGCGCTCTCAGAGGGGCCCCTCGACGCCCTGGACCACTCCTCGCCCTCGCCGCGCTACGGGACCAGGCTCGGCATCGACGCGACCCGCAAGCTGCCCGAGGAGGGGCACCCACGGGAATGGCCCGACTCGATCGCGATGGACGAAGGCGTCGTCCACCTCGTGGACGGCCGCTGGAGCGACTACGGCATCGACCTCTGACCGCCGAGGCCCGGCCGCCGTCGCGGCCCTGGCCGGCGCCCTCCGGAAGACCAAGCTGGTCGGCGAGGCGGTGATCTTCCGCCACACCCTCTTCTCGCTGCCCTTCGCCCTGGCGGCGGTCCTCCTGGAGACTGGGGGGAGGCCTTCGGCCTGGAAGCTCGCCTGGATAGTGGTGGCGGTGGTATCGGGGCGCAACGCGGCCAACGCGATAAACCGGGTGGTGGACCGGGACATCGACGCGGCCAACCCGCGCACCGCCGGGCGCCACCTCCCCTCGGGCCGCCTCGCGAGGAGGGACCTCGTCCTCGCCGCCGCCGCCATGCTCGCCCTCCTCGTCCTCGCCGCCGCCATGCTGGGCTGGATCTGTGTCGCCTTGCTGCCCGCGGCGGGCTTCATGATCTTCGGCTACTCCTACACGAAGCGCTTCACCTGGCTCTGCCACTACTGGCTCGGCGCCACCTGCGCCGCAGCGACCATGGGGGCCTTCGTCGCCCTCTCGGGGAGGGTCTTCGAGCTCCGCTACTTCGCGGTCGCCGGGGGCGTGGCTCTCTGGGTGGCGGGGTTCGACATCATCTACGCCCTCCAGGACATCGAGGTGGACAGGTCCCAGTGCCTCCACTCGGTGCCCCAGCGCTTCGGCGCCAAGGGCGGCCGCCTCATCGCGGCGGCGACGCACCTGGGGGCCTTGGCGCTCCTCTCCACGGCGCCCATCTTCTGGAGCCTCGGCCTCCCCTTCGCGATAGGCATGGCGGTCGCCGCGGGCCTCCTCGTAGCCGAGCACCTCATAGCCCTGGGGGGCACCGAGCGGCACATCCGCATCGCCGCGTACGGAGTCAACGAGATCCTCCCCCTGGTCTTCCTGGCCGCGGTGGCCGCCGACCTCTACCTCGCGTAAGCCTCCCCCTTGAGGCTATACTCCGCCCATGGACCGCTACCTCGTGTGCATGACCGGGGCCTCGGGCGCCGCCTACGGCCTCGGGCTCCTCAGAGCCCTCGCCTCCCCCGGCGGCCCCTGCCCGCGGGCCGAGATTCATCTGGTCGCCACCCCCTGGGCGGAGTCGGTCGCCCTCGAGGAGACGGGGGCTCCCCTCTCAGAGCGCCTCGCCGCCCTGGGCGAGGGTAGGATCGTCCAGCATCGGGCCGAGGACCTCGCGGCGCCAGTCTCCTCGGGCTCCTTCAGGCTCGCGGCGACCTTCGTCGTGCCCTGCTCCATGGGCACCCTCGGGGCCATCGCCGCCGGGCTCTCGGCCAACCTCGTCCAGCGGGCGGCCATGGTCGCCCTGAAGGAAGGCTGGCCCCTCGTCCTCGTACCCAGGGACAGCCCCCTCTCCCTCGTATCCCTGCGCGCCATGGTCGCGCTCAAGGAAGCGGGAGCCGTCATCATGCCGGCCTGCCCCGGCTTCTATACGAAGCCCAAATCCATAGACGACCTCGTGGACCAAGTGGTCGCGAGGGTCCTCGATTCCGCGGGCCTCGAAATGCCCGGCGCCGAGCGCTGGGAAGGGAAGGTTGAAGAATGAGCGTATCATCGATGCGGGCGGCCGCCGCCGCCCTGTTCCTCGCGGCCCTCGCCGCCCTCGCGCCGGGGAGCGCCGCCTCCGCGGAGGCCCTCCGGGTGGGGGTCCTCCCGGACGCCGATTCCCTGCCCCTCCTCGTCGCGGCCGACGAGGGGCTCTTCGCCGCCGAGTCCGTCGACGTGCGGCTCGTGAGCTTCAAGACCGCGGTGGAGCGCGACTCGGCCCTCCAGGCCGGCGCCATCGACGGGGCGGTGAGCGACCTCCTCGCGGTGGCGCAGGCGGTCCAGGGAGGGTTCGACCTCGAGGCCACGAGCCTCACCGACGGGCGCTACGGCATCGTCGTCTCGCCGGGATCTAGGATCGCCTCCCTCGCCTCCCTCGCGGGGAAGGACGTGGGGATATCGAGCAACACGATAATCCAGTACGCCGCGGAGACCATGCTCGAGGAGGGCGGCGTGCCCCCCTCGGACATAAGGAGCCTGGCCGTGCCCAAGATCCAGCTCCGTATGGAGCTCCTCCTCGCGGGCAAGCTCGATGCGGCCTGCCTCCCCGAGCCCCTCCTCTCGGTGGCCCGGGCGAAGGGCGCGGTCCTCCTCGAGTCGAGCGACGACGCCGGGTTGGGGGCGGGGGTCATAGCCTTCACGAAGGAGGCCCGGACGAGCCGCGCCTCGGACCTGGCGGCCTTCTACAGGGCTTACTGGAAGGCCGCCTCGGCGATCGACGCCAAGCCCGACTCGTACCGCCCCTTCCTCACGGCCAAGGCCGGCTTCCCCGGCGAGGCTGTGTCGGCCTTCAACTTCGTCGTCTACAAGAAGCCCCGGCTCCCCTCGGAGGCCGACGTCTCCTCGGTCCTCGCCTGGATGAAGAGGGCGGGGACCCTGAAGCGGGAGCTCGCGTACGGAGAGCTGGTGGACCGGCGGATCCTCTCCGAGGCTTCCAAGGCATGGTGAGCGTCGGGGAGGCGGGGGCGGCCGCGCTGTCCTTCGCCGGCCTCGGCCTGGACTACGCGGGGCCCGAGGGGCCCCTGCCCGCCTTCGACGGGGTGGACGCCGAGGTGCCCGCCGGCTCGATCGTGGCGGTGGTCGGCCCCTCGGGTTGCGGCAAGACCAGCCTCCTCCGGGTCGCGGCGGGCCTGCGGGCCCCGACCCGGGGGGCCGTGGCCTTCGGCCCATCGGACGACGGATCGGGGAGGCCTCCCCGGGCGGCCCTCATCCTTCAGGACTACGGTCTCCTGCCCTGGAAAACGGTTTCGGCCAACGTCGAGCTGCCCCTCCTCCTGGCCCGGGTGGGCAGGCGGACCCGCCGCGCTGCCGCGGCGCCGATCCTCGAGGAGCTCGGCCTCGGCGGCTTCTCTCGCTTCTACCCCTCGCGCCTCTCGGGAGGCATGCGCCAGCGGGTCGCCCTCGCGCGGGCCCTCGTGCAGGAGCCCGAGCTCCTCCTCATGGACGAACCCTTCTCCAGCCTCGACGCATTGAGCCGCGAGACCATGCAGGAGATCCTCCTCGAGCTCCAGGCCAGGCGGGGGACCACGGTCCTCCTGGTCACCCACTCCATCGAGGAGGCGGCGTACCTGGCGGAGAGGGTCTACGTCATGCGCGGGCGGAACCCCGGGCGGATGGCTGCGCGGGTCGACGCCCCGCCCTCCAGGAGCCGCGGCCCCGGCTTCCGCTCCGAGCCCTCGTTCCTGGATTACACGAGCGCCGTCAGGCGGGCCCTCGAAGGCTCGGGGGGGGCGGGCGCATGAGGCGACGAGACCGGGCTATCCGCCTCGGGAGCCTCGCCGCGGCCGTCGTCGCCCTCGCCGCGGCCTGGGCAATCGCGGCGGCGCTGGTCGACAAACCCTTCCTCCCGCCGCCCGGGGCCGCGGCCCGGAGGCTCGCGGAGCGGGTCTCCGACGGCACCCTGGGGCGCCACCTCGGGGCCTCGGCGCGGAGGGTCGGCCTCGCCCTCCTCCTGGCCGGGCCCTCGGCGGCGGCCCTGGGCCTCGCGGCGGGCCGCTCGAAGGGCCTCGACGCCTTCGTCTCGCCCTTCGTCTACATCCTGCACCCCGTGCCGAAGATCGCCTTCCTGCCGATCATCATGCTCTTCCTCGGCCTAGGGGACGCGGCCAAGGTCTTCCTCATCTTCCTCATCATATTCGGCCAGGTCCTGGTCTCCGCGAGGGACGCCGCCCGCGCGGTGCCCGAGGCCTCCATCGAGTCCCTGCGCTCCCTCGGGGCGCGGCCCCTGGACATAGCCCGCCACGTGGTCTTCCCCGCCTCGCTGCCGGCCCTCCTCTCGGCCCTGCGGATATCCCTGGGCACCTCCATAGCGGTGCTCTTCATGGCCGAGAGCTTCGCCTCGGAATCGGGGCTGGGCTGGTACATCGTCGACGCTTGGACGAGGGTGGACTACCCGGACATGTACGCCGCGATAGTGGCGCTGTCGGCCTTCGGCCTCGCGGTCTACCTCCTGGTGGACGCCGTCGAGGCCATCCTCTGCAGGTGGAGGGAATCCGGCTAGGGGGGCGGAGGGCTTCAGCGGCGGTTCCCGGCCACAGTGTCCCGGTAGACGGCGTACGAGGACTTCGGCGTCCGCGCCCCGCTCTCGAAGTCCACGTGCACGAGGCCGAAGCGCCTGGAGTAGCCGAAAGCCCACTCGAAGTTGTCCATGAGGGACCACGCGTAGTAGCCCTTGAGCGGGACTCCGGAATCGATCGCCGCCTTGCATGCCGCGATGTGCGAAACCAGATACCGGGCTCGGGCCCCGTCGTCGAACCCGCCGCCGCCGGCGGCGGTGTCCGGGAAGGAGGCCCCGTTCTCGGTGACGTAGACCGCCCCGACCGGCCAGCGAGAGCAGATGATCGAGAGCATGCGGGTGAGCCCGTCGGGGACGATGGGCCAGCCCATGTCGGTCGCGGCCTCGGGGCCGTTCCGGACCCGGAAGCCCTCGGGGCTCGAAGGGTCGGCCTCGGCGACGCTCTCGCTGTAGTAGTTGATCCCGACGAAGTCGGTGGGCGAAGCGACGATGCTCATGTCGCCGGGCTCGACTGGCATCGTCTCCCCGACCGCCCGGAGGTGCCGCTCGGTGTAGCCCCGGCCGTAGAGGGGGTCGAGCCAGAGGGCCGTCCCCTTGTCGGCGGCCCGGCTCGCGGCGTCGAGGTCCGCGGGGCCGTCGCTGGCCGGCCGAGGGGTCGAGAGGTTGAGGACGATGCCGATGGGCGCCGCCAGACCCTCCGCCCTGTACGCCTGGACCGCGAGGCCGTGGGCCAGGAGGAGGTGATGGACCGCCCGATACGCCGCGGAGCGGTCGACCCGCCCCGGGGCGTGCTCCCCGTTCTCGTAGCCCAGGAAGGCGGCGCACCAGGGCTCGTTCAGGGTGAACCAGCGACCCACCCGGTCCCCCAGGGCCCGGAACACGATGTCGGCGAAGTCGGCGAACCTGTAGGCGGTGTCCCGCTCGGGCCAGCCGCCCTTGTCCTCCAGGGCCTGGGGCAGGTCCCAGTGGTAGAGAGTGACGGCGCTCTCGATGCCCGCCCGCCCGAGCTCGTCGACGAGGCGCTTGTAGTAGTCCAGCCCGGCCTGGAGAGGCCGGCCCAGTCCCTCGGGCTGGATCCGCGGCCAGGCCACGGAGAAGCGGTAGCTGTCGACGCCGAGGCCCGCCGCGAGTTCGACGTCCTCCTTCCACCGGCGGTAGGAATCGCAGGCTGAGTCTCCGGAAGCCCCTCCGACGACTTTCCCGGGGATCCGGCAGAAACGGTCCCAAATCGAGGGCCCCCTGCCGTCGGCCCCCGTCGCTCCCTCGACCTGATAGCTCGAAGTCGCGCAGCCCCAGATGAAGTCGGGAGGGAAGCCCTCCACCCGCTCGTCCGCTCGTATCTCCATACGGTACGTTCCTCTTCGCCGCCGGGTCCGACGGCGAAGAGGAACGTACCGTAAGCTCCTGGGAAGGGCAAGGGCATGTCAGCGAGGAGAGAAGGGACCCCGGTAGCGGGCGACGCCGAGGAGGTCCAGGCGGCGGCCGTGGGCTTCCATGCGCGCCGAGAAGGAATCGAAGTCCCGCTTGTCCCGGGGGCTCCAGAAAACCTCGGACAGGGCGCACAGCCGCGGGAAGGCCATGTACTCCACGTTGCGGCCGAAGTACATGAACTCCGTCCATATGTTGGCCTGGCCGCCCAGGATGCGCGCGCCCTCGGCCTCGGAGAGCCCGGGGGCGACCGGCTCGAAGCTGTACGAGTCCTCGACGGTGCAGACCCCCAGGTTGCCCGGCTCCTCGGGGGAGTCCTGGTGCTTGTGGTCCAGGTAGCAGGCCTTGGTCTGGGGGCTCATCACCGCGTCGAAGCCGGCCCGGGCCGCCCTCTGGCCTCCCTCCGGGCCCCGCCAGGACATGACGATGGCGTCCTTCCGGAGCCCGGTCCCTCCGCCTTCCCCGAGGATCTCGTCCCAGCCGATCATGCGCTTGCCGCGCCGGGCGAGCATCTCGGCCACCCGGTTCATGAACCAGAGCTGCAGGAGCTCGGGGTCGGGCCCCCCGTCGGATTTCAGGCCCTCGGCCTCCATCCTGGCCAGGCACCGAGGGCAGGCTGCCCAGCGGGTCTTGGGCACCTCGTCGCCCCCTGCGTGGACCCAGGGGCCTGGGAAGAGTTCGGCGACCTCGTCGTACACATCGCCCAAGAGCGCGAAGGTCCGGTCGTTCCCGGCGCACAGGATGTCCTCGAAGATGCCGTAGCGGTCCTCGGGGGAGAAAGCCCGATCCGCGCCCTCCGCCGCCAGGCAGGAGAGCTCGGGGTGGGAGGCGAGGAGGGCGACGGCGTGGCCAGGCGTCTCGATCTCGGGGACCACGACGATGCCCCGGGCCTCGGCGTAGGCCACGATCCGCCCGACGTCCTCCCGGGAGTACGAGCCGCCCTTGATCCTCTCGACGCCGTAGCGCCGGTCCTGCCTCCGGGACCCCAGCTCGGCCAGCTCAGGGTGGGAGCGGAGCTGGAGCCGCCAGGCCTGGTCGTCGGTGAGGTGCCAGTGGAAGCGGTTGAGCTTGTGCAGGGCCATGAGGTCGATGAAGCGCTCGATGAACTCGGGGCGGAAGAAATTGCGGGAGCAGTCGAGCATGGCCCCGCGCCACGAGAAGCGCGGCCCGTCCTCGACGCGGAGCCCCGGGAGGACCGGGCCCTCGGACAGGAGGAGCTGCCGGACCGTGGAGGCAGCGTGGATCGCCCCCGCCCTGGAGCTCGAGCGCGCGGCGGCGCCCCTGGGGCCTATCTCCAGGACGTAGTCTTCTGGGGGGAGGGATGCGTCGAGGATAAGGGAGAGCGCCGGGGCGCCGGCCGCCGAGGCGCCTCCGATCCCCCGCGGCGCGGCGGAGAACTTCCCGGGACGACCGCGCAGGCCGAGGGCCTCGGTGAACCAGAGGGCGGCCAAGGCCCCGGCCGGGGCGAGCTCGGCATCCGAGGCGACGAGCCCCCCGCCCCGGAGGTCGAGGGAGCCGGGGAGCGCCAGGGCGCTCCTCGGCAGCGGTACGAGGTCCGTGGCCCCTAGCCCTTCACCGCCCCGCCCGACACTCCCTTCGTGATCTGCTTGTGGAAGGCCACGTAGAAGAGGAGCATCGGCATGAGGCCGATGACCAGCGCCGCGAACTGCTTGCCGTAGTCCGCAGCCCTCGAGCCGGAGAACCGCAAGATACCTAGGGGCAGGGACTGGAGCTCGAGCTTGCCGACGATGATGTTTATGAGGGCGAACTCGTTCCAGATGCCCGGCAGGGTGATGATGGCCACCGTCGTGATGATGGGCACGCAGATGGGCAGGATGACGCTGGTGAATATCCTCCAGTACGAGGCCCCGTCGATCCGCGCCGCCTCCACCAGGGCCGTGGGTATGCCCTTGATGTACTCGGTGGTCATGTAGATGGCCAGCGGGAGGCCCGAGCCTATGTACACGAGGATCACCCCGAACCGCGTGTTGTAGAAGAGGTGGAAGCTCATCGGGTCGCCCACCAGGCCGAGGGCGTGCAGGAGGGTCCCGATCGATAAGTCGAACTGGGATATCTGGAGGAAGAGCGGGATCATGAGGGAGGAGAGCGAGAGCATGATCCCCACCACGAAGCTCCCGTACATCGCGCCCTTGGCCTTCCCGCCGAGCTTGGCGAAGGCGAAGCCGGAGAGGGCCGCGAGGAGCACCACGCCGGCGGTCCCGACCACGGTGTAGAAGATCGAGTTGGGCAGGAGGATGGAGAAGTCCCCCAGCTCCCAGGCCCCCTTGTAGTTTATCGGGAACCACTCCTGGGGCAGCCCCATCTTGTTGAGCTGGTACTCGGCGTTGGACTTGAAGGAGTTGATGCCTAGCCAGAGGACGGGGTAGACGGCCATGAGGGCGAAGAAGCCCATGACCGCGTAGGCGACGGCCTTCCCGACGGCCGCCATGGCCTTCCCGAAGAACGTCGTCTTGAAGCGCCTCTCGGCGTCTAGGGTCGCGGTGCTCATTCTTCTGTCCCTCCGAGGCCCTTCTCGGCGACCTTCGTCAGGCCGATCAGGACGAAGCTGAATACGACGATCACCATGGCTATGGCGTTGGAGAGGGGATAGTTCACCCCGATGGTGGCGGTGCGGTACATGTAGATCGAGAGCACCTCGGTCACGTTCATCGGCCCGCCGCCGGTCATCGCCCAGATGAGGGAGAACTGGTTCATGGAGCCCGCTATGCAGAGGATCGCGGCGTTGATGATGATGCCCGAGAGGGCGGGGAGGACGATGCGCCTCGCGATCTGCATCTCGTTGGCGCCGTCGATCCTCGCGGCCTCGATGACCTCGTGGTCGATCTTCTCCATGTTGGCGCGGAAGAGGATGATGTACATGCCGGTCCAGCACCACAGGGTGACGAACATGATCGGGATCATGGCCGCGTCCTGCTTGGTCATGAAGTCCGGGGTCCACTTGGGCGCGTAGTTCTTCAGGGCGGCGACGAAGGCCCCGACGTCCGAGATGTGGACGCTGCCGCCGGGCAGGAGCTGCTCCTTGAAGCCCGCGACGGGGTCGCTCCCGAGGAGCCCCACCACGCTGGGGTCCATCGCCTTGAGTATATGCCTAATGCCATCGTCGCTGAGGTCGGGGCCCGACTTGAGCGCGGCGTCGATCGCGGCGACCAGATGGCGCATGTTGCCTGCGGTGAATATGTCGGCCAGGAGGCCGTTGGAGGCGAAGATGAATTTCCACATGATGCCGAGGACGATCACCGAGATGATCGCCGGCATGTAGAGGATGCCCTCCCAGAAGTCGCCGAACTTCACGACCTTGCGGTAGATGAGGTAGGCGAAGACGAAGCCGAGGGGCAGCTGCCCCAGGACCGAGACGAGGACGATGTAGATGTTATTCTTGAGGGCCTGCCAGAAAGCGGGATCGGCGAACAGTATGCCGTACTGCTTGAAACCCGTCAGCTTCCAAGGCTCGCCGCCGAACATCTGTCCGCCCTTGTAATTCGAGAGGCTGATGACCGCCGAAAGGATGATGGGGAAGGCGAACACGAACAGGTAGAGCACGAACGCCGGGAGGGAGAAGGCCCAGTAAGCCCGACTGATCTCCTTCTTGGCGCTCGAGAGAGCGGATGCCATGGGAACCTCCGTAAAGGGAAAGGAGGGTGCCCGGCCTTGCCCGAGCACCCTCCAGTCGCGCGAAAAGGCGCGGAGATCGAAGATGCCTTACCCAGAGCTCACTTCTTGAGGAGCTTGTCCTGGGCGGCCTGCATCTCCTTGGCGACCTGAGCGGAGGTCTTGGCCCCGAGGGGGATGGCCTGGAGGCCGGCGTTCAGGATGTTGAAGACGCTGGGATCGAGGTGCCCGTCGAGGACGTAGCAGGTCTTGGAGTTGGCCGAGTAGAACTTCGAGAGCTTGATGCTGAGGGGCTCGAGGTTGGAGGGGGAGAGGTCGGTGCGGGTCGGGATGAAGGCGCCGGTCTCCCACTTCATGGTCTGGAAGTCCTTGGAGTAGTACCACTTCACGAGCTTGGTCGCGGCGTCGAGCTTGGCGCCGGTGAGGGTCTTGTTGATGCCCAGGCCGACGCCGGCGATGGCGGCGGCGGCGCCGGGGAACTTCTCGCCGGGGAAGGCGGGGATGGCCACGAGCTCGAAGTCGGACGCCTGGGCCTTCGGGTCGATGAGGGCCTTGCCGGTGGTCTTATCGGTGAGGTACATGCCGACGCGCCAGTCGCCATCGACGATCATGGCGGCCTTGCCGGCCGCGAAGCGGGCCGGGCCCTCGCCGTAGCCTTCCTGGATGTTGGAGATGTTGATGATGCCGTCGTCGTAGAGCCTCTTGTACTGGTCGAGCACGGCGACGAAGGACTTGTCGGTGAACTTGGTCTTGCCGGTTATGACGGCGTCGACCCAGGCGTCGCCGAGGTAGCGGCCGACCATGGTGGAGAAGAGGCAGGACTGGGCGGGCCAGGAGTCGCCGTCGGGCATGGTGATCACCTGGACGTTCTTGGCGCGGAGCTTGAGGACCATGGCCTTGAGGTCGGCGTAGGTCTTGGGCATCGCGATGCCGTTGTCGGCGAGGAGCTTCTTGTTGACGTAGAAGACGCCGCAGTAGGTGAAGCTCTGGGGGAGCTCGGCGAGGTAGCCGGAGGACTGCTGCTTGGGATTGAGGGCGGCGGCGCTGAAGGGCTTGAGGAAGTCGGCGCCGAGGACCTTGGAGAGGTCGGCCATCATCTTGTTGTCGTGGAGGAGCTTCGAGCTATCGCGGGAAGTCGGCCACATGTACACCACGTCGGGGAGCTGGCCGGCGGCGATGTAGGTGGCGAGCTTCTCGTGGTAGGCCTGGCTGAAGAGCATCTCCATCTGGAGATCGATGTCGGGGTTGGCTTCCTTGAACTTCTGCCAATACGCCTGGTCCTCAGCATACCCCGCCTGGGTGGCGTCGATATAGTAGAAGAACTTGAGAGTCGTCTTCTGAGCCATGGCTCCGAGGGCGACGACCGCGATCATCAGCGATGCGATGATCAATCTCTTCATCTAATACCTCCTGCTCGGGCCGAGGCCCGAAAATGCCATAACGATAACCCCTACTGGGGAGGAAGCCCGATCGATCCGGGAGACCCGCCGGGTCTCCCCGCAGCCCCCGGCCTTGTCCGCGAGGCCGAACCAGAGTATTCTCGCTTTTTTCCGGGGTGCCCGGTCCTCGGCGCCGCTTTCCGGGCGGCGCCCTCCGGTGGCGCGACGAACAGGGGGAAACAGCCGGACAGCGCCGACATATCCGCGCAGCAGGCATTCGGACCTACGCCACTATCTCTCGGCATCCCCCACCCCGGCATGCAACTATTGCTGGTTGGTTGATTAGCCCAACTAAGAAGTGTATAACACGGATGTCCGTGACTCGTCAACTTTTTTCGTTTCTGGCGCGCGGAGGGGGAACTATGGATTCATTGGTACTCGACGGTGACTGGACCCTCAGGCGCGCCGCGGACGGGACGACGCGGCCCATGGCCGTGCCCGGGGACATCCTCTCAGCCCTCGTCGCGTCGGGGGAGGTCTCCGATCCCTATTACGGCCGCAACGAGCTCGAGCTCCAGTGGGTGGGTCGCGAGGACTGGGAGATCGAGCGGGATTTCGACCTACCCCGAGAGCTCGCTGGGAAAGAACGGGTCTTCCTGGTCGCCGACTCCATCGATACCCTCTACGACATCAATATCAACGGCTCCCGCCTCGGCTCCGGGGAAAACATGTTCCGCCCCTTCGCCGCCGATGCGAAGAGCCTCCTCGTCCCCGGGAGGAACCGAATTTCCGTGGGCATCCGCTCCCCCGAGAAGGCGGCCGAGGAAGCCGCGGCTGCCCTGCCCTATCCGATTCCCCACTCGGTCTACCCCGTCACGTCGATGCACCGCAACCTCATCCGCAAGGCCCAGTGCATGTCCGGCTGGGACTGGGGCCCCTGCCTCATGACCGGGGGCATCTACGACGGGATCAGCCTCCTCGCCCTCGACGGCCCCAGGATCGAGTACGTCGGGGCGAGGACCTGCCGGGCCTCCGGCCCGGACTCGAAGGGAGGGTGGAAACTCGAGGTATCCGTGGACCTCGACTGCGATCGCCCGGGGGCCGTGGATATCGCCATCGAGCTCAGGTCCCACGCCGGCGTCCAAGGGACCGCCTATGGCCCGGTCATCGCCGCGACCGAGGGCAGGTTCGAGCTCTCCGCCGGCTCCTCGAAGGCGGCGCTGGAGCTCGAGGCCCGGGGCGTCGACGAGTGGTGGCCCGCCGGCTACGGCGAGCAGAGGCTCTACGGCCTTGTCGTCCGAGCCGCGCCGGCGGCTTCCCCCCAGGCCTTCCACGAAGCCCGGAAGCGCATTGGCTTCCGGGAGCTCGAGCTCAGGGCCGAGCGGGACGAGGTGGGCAGGAGCATGACCTTCCGGGTCAACGGGCGGGACATCTTCTGCAAAGGTGCCGACTGGATCCCCGCCGACGCCCTCCCCTCCCGCTGGACCCGGGAGCGCTACGACGAGCTCCTGTCCTCGGCGGCCGGCGCCAACATGAACTGCATCCGCGCCTGGGGCGGCGGCCGCTACGAGTCCGAGGCCTTCTACGAGCTGTGCGACGAGAAAGGCCTCCTCGTGTGGCAGGACTTCATGTTCGCCTGCGCCCTGTACCCATCTTCCCCGGCCTTCCTCGCCGAGGTCGAGGCCGAGGTCCGCCATCAGGTGAAGCGGTTGCGGTCCCATCCCTCGGTGGCCCTCTGGTGCGGCAACAACGAGAACCTGGGCGCCCTGGGCTGGTACCCCGAGTCCAAGGCGAGCCCCATGCGCTACATCGTCGACTACGACCGGCTCTACGAGGGGACCGTGGGCCGGGTGGTCGCCGAGCTCGACCCCGACCGCCCCTGGTGGCCCACCTCGCCCTGCGGAGGGCCCCAGGACTTCGCTGACAACTGGCACGGCGACGGCCGGGGGGACATGCACTTCTGGTCGGTCTGGCACGAGGGCAAGAGCTTCTCGGAGTACCTCTCGGTCAAGCCGAGGTTCTGCTCGGAGTTCGGCTTCCAGTCCTTCCCCTCGCCCGGAGCCGTGGCGAGCTTCGCCCCCCGAGGGGACCGCAACGTCACCGGTCCCCTCATGGAGCACCACCAGCGCCACCCCCGGGGCAACTCGATCATCCTCGAGACCATGGCCCGGTACTTCCGCATGCCCTGCGGCCAGGCCGAGACCCTCTACCTCTCCCAGGTCCAGCAGGCCATGGCCATCAGGACGGCGGTGGACTACTGGCGGAGTCTCAGGCCCCGGTGCATGGGCATCCTCTACTGGCAGCTGAACGACGTCTGGCCGGTATCCAGCTGGTCGAGCCTCGATTACGACGGGGGCTGGAAGCTCCTCCACTACGAGGCCCGGCGCTTCTACCGGCCCCTCAGGCTCGCCCTGATCTCGAAGGACGGCGAGGTCGCGGCGGTGGCCGTCAACGACGGGGCCCAGGCTTGGGCCGGCCGCCTTGAGCTGTCCCTCAGGCTCATGGACGGCAGCCCCGCCGCGGAGTACCGGGTCGACGCATCGGTCCCGGCGGAAAGTTCCGCGGAGCTCTGGCGCGCCAGGCTCGACGCCCTCCCCAAGCCCCCCGCGGAGTCCTTTCTCGACGCCAGGCTGGAGCTCAGCTCGGCTTCGGGACAGGCCGAAGCGCTCCGCGAACAGACCTTCCTCACGGAGCCCAAGCGTTGCGCCCTCCAAGATCCCGAGCTAGAAGCCGAACTCGTCGCCGCCCCGGATGGCGGAGTCGAGCTCGAGCTGCGGGCCCGAAAGCCCGCCTTCTACGTCGCTCCGCTCCTCCTCGACGATGGCGAGGGCTCGGTCCCCCGAGGCCGCTTCGAAGACTCGGGCTTCCACCTCATGCCTGGGGAGGAGCGGCGCATCGCCTTCATGCCGGCCCGGGGTCAGACCCAGCCCTCACTAGAAAGGCTCAAGTCGACTTTGAAGATCTTCCATCTTCAGGGAAGCTACGAATAATTGGAGCGCTGAGACTTTATTGTTTCTTTAAGAAACACCTTGCCGGGTGTTTTTGAGCCATCTGTTGCAATTTGATAATTCCCCTCATGTCTACCAGGCGATGAGCTCTGTCCCTCGGGGTATCCCCGGGAGGACCTAGTTCTTCGTTTTCCCCAATGTACTGTTCATTATTTTTTACTATATAACAAATTATACAACAATCGGCGACTCGACAAAATTTATCAGTCGAGCATTCTCAAAATTGGCACGAATCCTGCATTATCTATTTATGAGCGCCCGAAAGGGGCTCAGCCGAAAGGCGCTTCTGGACCGCGTTGCGGCGAAGGCGCCGAGGCGAGTAAAGCGAGTACGGAGGTACTACCATGAAGAGCATGACCGTTTATGATTCCCTGATCCCGGCCTTCCGCGGCGTCTTCAGGGCCGACCCCTTCGATATCCTCGACAACGTCTTCGACAAGGACTATTTCTCCGGCGCCGACGCCCGCTGTCCCGCGGTGGATGTCCGGGAGAAGGACGGTCACTACCTCATCGAGGCCGAGCTTCCTGGGGTCTCCGAGAAGGACCTCAAGCTCGAGCTGAAGGACGGTCTCCTCACCCTCTCTTCCGAGAAGAAAGAAGAGAACAAGGAGGAGAAGGACGGCAAGTGGATCCGCAAGGAGAGGCGAGAGAGCTACTTCTCCAGGAGCTTCGAGCTCCCCGAGGACGCCGACGGAGAGAAGATAGAGGCCAAGTTCAAGGACGGGCTCCTCACGGTGGAGCTGCCCAAGAAGGCCGAGTCCACCCCGCGCCTCGTGCCGGTGAAGGCCGCGTGACTATGATCGCGGGAGCGAAGCTCCGGTAGGAGCTTCCCGTCAGACGAGCGGCCGCCCGATGAGGGCGGCCGCTTTTTTTTGCCCCAGAGGACGCCTTTTATCCTGGACGGCGGCACCTTTCGCCCCGGCCGGCGTGGGCTGGTCGAGCGGAGCTAGGGCCGAGGGGCCGCCCCAGGTACTGGGGCGCCGGCCGCCGAGCCCTCGAGGGCCTTGGCGACTAGGAGGGACTGCTCGGAGACTAGCCGGTTTATGATCATGCCGGCGGCGCCGTAGGCCACCGCGCGCCCTCCGAGGCTCGAGTAGCGGATCTCCACCTCCCGGGGCATCATGGGGTACATCCAGTTATCCGCGAGGCGCCGCCGGAGCACCGAGGGGAAGTCCACGTCCAGGGCTTCGATATCCCCGCCCACGTAGATGCAGTCGAAGTCCATGGTGTTTATCAGCATGGCGATGTTGCGGGCGAGCTCGTCCGCCGCGGCGGCGAGGATCTCCCGATCCGTGTCAAAACGGGCGAGCATGGGCTTGGGCAGGGAGAGCTGGAGCTCCCCGGGGCCGTCGCAGAGGACCGAGCGGAATTCCCCGGCGTTCCCGTGGGAACCGGAGTAGACTTTACCCCCGAGGACTATCCCGAAGCCCACGCCGATTCCCCCCGAGAGGCCGAGGGAGTGGGGATCCCGCCGGAACTCGATGAGGGCGAAGAGGAAGTCCTTGAGGGCGTCGCTGCGGCTGAAGGCGAGCTCCCCCCAGGCGCAGCAGTTGGCGTCGTTCTCGATGAGGCAAGGCACCGAGAGCTTGGACGCGACGGTGGCCGCGAAGTCGACGCTGCTCGTGATCCCCAGGGGGACCGAGAATCGGATCCTTCCCTTCTTCGGGTCCACGAGGCCCGCGGTGCCTATGCCCACGCCGAGGAGCCGCTCCCCGGCGGGGCAGAGCTTCTCCAGGCACTCGCGGATCACCTCCAGCATAGTCTCGGGGACCCGCTCCCAGCCCGAGGCGATCCGGCCACGGGTCTCCCCCAGCACTTCCCCCGAGAGGTCGACGGCCACGGCCACGTAGTACTCTACCTGGATCTCGATACCCACGACCCGGCCGAAGCGGCGATTGAGAGCCAGGTGGATGGGCCTGCGCCCCCCCTTGGTTCCCGCCGAGCCTTCCTCGACCTCCTCGATGATCCCAGCCCCGATGAGCCGGGAGACCTGGTTGGTCACGGTGGACTTATCTATATCGAGGCGCTCGGCGATCCCAACGCGGCTTATCCGAGGATTCTGCCAGATCGTCCTCACGATGCGGGCCGCCGTGTTGGGTCCGCTTCCCCTACCTCTAGGCATCATGCACCTCTACAGTCGGCGTATCTATCCGAAGGTTAGTTGATTGTGACAATCAAAAAGATATAGCACGCATACCCCCTCCAGTCAATTATTCCCAAAGCCCTCTCGATCTTGAAACGAATGAAGGCAATAACGGTAGCATCGAAAATGAATTGCCCTTCCGACACTCCTCCGGGAACCGCGGCTCCACAGAGAGGCCCAGGCCCCCAATGCCGGGCCTCGGCCGCCGATTAGTAAGTGGATGATTCTCCCTGCGCTGAGTAGAAGCTCCCGGGGCATCGCTAGAACCGGAGGCCGCGACAAAGAGCGCCTCGGAGTCGCACGTGCCAGGGAATCGCCGTTTCCCCAGCGACATATCCAGAGCTAGAAATAAGTTGCTTGACGCATTCAACTAACCGGGGTAGAGTCACTCGATGGACTACGGGTATTTCGACGATAGCTCCAAAGAGTACGTCATCACGACGCCTCGGACTCCGACGAAGTGGATCAACTACGTCGGGACCCTCGATTTCGGGGGCTTCGTCGATTCAACCGGAGGGGGGCTCCTCTGCAAGGGAGACCCGGCCCTCAACCGCATAGTCAAATACCTAGCCCAGATGCCGGCGAGCGACTTCAAGGGCCAGACCCTTTACGCTCGGTTCCGCCCGACCTGCGAAGTCGGCGCGAGTTCGGAGAGCTGGAGGGTATTCTCCCCCTTCTACGTCCCGACCCTGGACCCCTGGGAGTACTGGGAATGCCGGGTAGGCCTCGGCTACACCCGCTTCGTCACCCGGTTCCACGGCCTGGACTTCGACGTGCGGGTCTTCGTGCCCCGGGGCGAGCATCGGGAAATCCGGGACATACGGGTGCGCAACTCCACGGGCCGGAAGCTCGAGCTCGACCTCGTGCCCGCGGTGGAGTACACCCACTTCGACGCCCTGAAGCAGCTCACCAACGCCGACTGGGTGCCCCAGACCATGCAGAGCCGGGCGATCAGAGACTCCGGCGGCCGGCTGGTCCTCGTCCAGTGCGCCTTTATGAAGCGCGGCGTCGCGGAGAACTTCTTCGCCTCCAGCGCGCCCGCCTCGAGCTTCGAGACTGACCGCAAGCGCTTCCTCGGGGCCAACGAGTACGGCACCTGGGGTCACCCCCTCAGCCTCGACTCAGGCGAGCTCGGGAACTACGAGGCCCGGAGGGGCGACAACGTCGGGGTCCTCATGCACCACATGGGAGAGCTCGACACTGGGGCGTCCGTCAGGCTGGTCACCCAGCTTGGCCAGGCCCCCTCGGCGGAGGGGGAGCTCCCGTCCATCGAGAGGTGGCGGGACTTCGCGGCGGTGGACTCGGCCTTCGCCGAGCTCGCGGCCTTCTGGGACGACTACCTCTCGGCCCTGAAGATCGAGACGCCGGTGCCTTCCTTCAACTCCATGATCAACATCCACAACCCGAGGCAGTGCTTCATCACCGAGAACTGGAGCCGCTACCTCTCCCTCTACCAGCTCGGCTTCGGCTCCGACCGGGGCATCGGCTTCCGAGACTCCTCCCAGGACTCGATGGGCGTCGTGGCCCACATGCCGGGAGAGGCTCGGAGGCTCCTCGAGAAGCTCCTCTCGGTCCAGCGCGCCGACGGCTCGGCGATGCACCAGTTCAACCCCCTCACGATGGTCGGGACCGAGGGGGACAGCCGGGAGTACCCCGACAGGCCCAGCTACTACTCCGACGACCACCTGTGGATCATCCTGGCGGCCTGCGCCTACCTCAAGGAGACCGGGGACCTCGGCTTCCTCTCCGAGGAGATCCCCTTCTACGAGAAGGACGGCCGGGGCGCGCCCCGGGAGTCCGGGACGGTCCTCGAACACCTGTCCCGGGCGGCGGCGTTTACCCGGGGGAACCTCGGGGCCCACGGCCTCCCCCTCCTCGGCTTCGCCGACTGGAACGACACGGTCAACTTGAAGCCCGGGGCCGAGAGCGTCTTCACCGCCTGCCTCTACGGCGCCGCCCTGAGGGAGCTCGCCGCCCTGGCCGAGGCCGCAGGGGACTCCGGGGGAGCGGCCGAGTGGCGCTCCTGGCACGGCGAGATGAAGGGGCGGGTGAACGCGGAAGCCTGGGACGGCGATTGGTGGGTCCGCTACTTCGACGCCGACGGCTCGCCCATCGGGACCTGCGCCTCGGAGAGGGGCCGCATCTGGATCAACGCCCAGACCTGGTCGGTGATCTCCGGCTTCGCCGAGGGCGAGCGGGCCCGGAAGTGCATGGACTCGGTCTACCGCTACCTCGACACCGAGCGGGGCCTCAAGCTCTCCTGGCCCGGGTACGAAAGATTCGACCCTGCGGTGGGAGGCGTCACGACCTACCCCCCGGGGGCCAAGGAGAACGGGGGCATATTCCTCCACGCGAACCCCTGGGCGATCATCGCGGAGTGCCTCCTCGGAAACGGCGACCGGGCTTGGCGCTACTACCAGCAGATCAATCCCGCGGCGAGGAACGAGGACCTCGACTCCTTCGAGGTGGAGCCCTACGTCTACCCCCAGAACGTCCTGGGGGACGAGCATCCCCAGTTCGGCCTCGGGCGGAATTCCTGGCTCTCGGGGACAGCCAGCTGGGCCTACCAGGCGGCCACCCAGCGCATCCTCGGGCTGCGGGCCGGCTACGGCGGCCTCGTCGTCTCCCCCTGCGTGCCCGGCGCATGGAAGGCCCTCGCGGTCTCTCGGCGCTTCCGGGGCGCGACCTACCGCATCCGCGTCCTCGACCCTCGGGGAGCCGGGAAGGGGGTCCAGAAGGCCTCCATAGATGGCCTGGAGCTCGAGGTCGGCGGCGGCGCCGCGGTCCTGCCCGTCATGCCGGCGGGCACGGTCCACGACGTTTCGATTGAGTTGCAGTGAGGCGCCCGTCGGAGGCGCAGGTCTACACAGCATAGCGAGGATCCCATGGAATACGGACATTTCGACGACGCGCGCCGCGAGTACGTCATCACGCGGCCCGACACGCCCCTCCCCTGGCTCAACTACATCGGCCAGGACGAGTTCTTCGGCCTGTGCACCAACACGGGCGGCGGGTACAGCTTCTGGAAGGACTCGAGGCTACGTCGCCTAACGCGCTACCGCTACAACAACGTGCCCTACGACCTGGGCGGCCGCTACCTCTACGTGAACGACGGGGGAAAGGTGTGGAACCCCGGATGGATGCCGGTGAAGGCCAAGCTCGACTCCTACGAGTGCCGCCACGGCATGGGCTACACCCGCATCGCGGGAGCCTCCGACGGCCTCGAGGTCGAGATGCTCTTCTTCGTCCCCCCGGGGCGGAACGAGGAAGTCTGGAAGGTCACGGTGCGGAACAAGTCCGAGGCCGCCAAGAGGCCGAAGCTCTTCGCCTACCAGGAGTTCTGCTTCTACGAGGCCCTGAACGACATGACCAACTACCAGCGCACCTGGTCCATCGGCGAGGTCGAGGTGGAGTCGACGAGGACCTACGGCGCGGTCTACCACAAGACCGAGTACCGGGAGCGCCGGGACCACTACGCGCTCTTCGCCTGCACTCGCCCCATCGCGGGCTACGACACCGACCGGGACGCCTTCGTAGGCCTCCACAACGGCCTCCACGAGGCGGCGGCGCCCTTCGCTGGCAGCTGCGGGAACTCGGTGGCCTTCGGCTGGAACCCCGTCGGCGCCCTCGAGGTCGACCTCGACCTCGCCCCCGGGGCCGAGGAGAGCTTCGCCTTCGTCCTCGCCTACGTCGAGCAGGGAGGGGCGCCCAAGTTTGAGAAGCTCCACGTCATGAACAAGGAGGTCGGCCGCGGGGTGATAGCGCGTTATGCGAAATCATCTGACGTCGACGCCGCCTTCGACCGGCTCGGCAAGTTCTGGGACGGCCTCCTCTCGAACTTCCAGGCCCAGCTCCCCGACGAGCACGCGAACCGCATGCTCAACGCCTGGAACCAGTACCAGTGCATGGCCACCTTCAACCTCTCCCGCTCGACCTCCATGTACGAGACGGGGATAGGCCGGGGCATGGGCTTCCGCGACTCGAACCAGGACATCCTCGGCTTCGTGCACATGATCCCCGAGCGGGCCCGGCAGCGCATCCTGGACATCGCCGCGACCCAGCTGTCCGACGGCACCTGCTACCACCAGTACCAGCCCCTCACGAAGAAGGGCAACGCCGAGATCGGCGGCGACTTCTACGACGACCACCTCTGGCTCGTCCTCTCCACCTGCGCCTACATCAAGGAGACCGGAGACCTCACGATCCTCGACGAGGGCACGGGCTACGCCGACCGCAAGTACAAGCTCGGCCCCGACGGGAAGAAGCTCAAGGCCGAGAGCCTCCTCCACCACCTCGAGACCTCGATCGCCTACACGATGGAGAAGCGCGGCCCCCACAAGCTGCCCCTCATCGGCCACGCGGACTGGAACGACTGCCTGAACTTGAACTGCTTCTCGAGCCAGCCCAACGAGTCCTTCCAGTGCGCCGGCGACGTGAAGGGCTCCCAGGCCGAGTCGGTGATGATCGCCGGGCTCTTCCTCTACGCGAGCCGCGAGATGGCCGAGCTCTACGACTTCATGGGGTGCCCCGGCGACGCGAAGCGCATGCGCCGCGACCGGGCCGAGATGATGGCCGCCGTCGAGGACTCGGGCTGGGACGGCGAGTGGTACCGCCGGGCCTACGACGCCGCGGGCAAGCCCGTCGGCTCGAAGGAATGCGACGAGGGCAAGATCTTCATCGAGAGCCAGGGCTGGTGCGTCCTGGGCGGGGCAGGGGCCGACGACGCCCCCGGCGCCGCCAGGGGACGGGCCCGGGTGGCCATGGAGAGCGTCGACAAGTACCTCTACACGAAGAACGGCATCGTCCTCCAGCAGCCCCCCTACTCCACCTACCGCCTGGAGCTCGGCGAGGTCTCGAGCTACCCGCCCGGGGTCAAGGAGAACGCGGGCATCTTCAGCCACAACAACACCTGGATACACCTCGGCTGGTGCCTCCTCGGCGAGGGCGACAAGGCCCTGGAGTACTACCTCTCGATCTGTCCCAGCGCCAAGCAGGACCAGATCGACGTCTACCGCTCCGAGCCCTACGTCTACGCCCAGATGACCGCGGGCAAGGACGCGCCCTGCTTCGGCGAGGCGAAGAACTCTTGGCTCACCGGCACGGCCGCGTGGACCCTGGTGGCACTCACCCAAGGCATCGTGGGGATCAAGCCCGGCTACGAGGGCCTCGTGGTGGATCCCTGCATCGCCCGCTCCTGGAAGTCCTTCTCGGCGGTCCGCAAGTTCCGCGGCGCCGAGTACCGCATCGAGGTGAAGAACCCCGAGGGGGTCTCGAAGGGCGTGGCGGCGGTGAAGGTCGACGGCGAGGACCTCGCCCCGGTCGGCCGGGCGGCGGTCCTCCCGATCTTCCCCGCTGGCACCTCCCACGCGATCGAGGTGACCCTGGGCTGAGGTAGGGAGGCGGCGGGTCGAGGCCGGGAACGACGGCCTCGACAGCGGGCCGGGGGCCGTGGCATCCTGGCGCCATGGCCATCACGATGGAAGGGCAGGAAGTCCGATTCCCCGTCAGCTTCGACCTGAGGCTGATCTACGTTCTCGCCGAGGGCGCGTCGATCCGCGAGGACATGGAGCGCATCCTCGCCGATCGGAAGGTCGCCTGGACGCTCATGCAGGGGGACGCCAAGGAAGGGGCCAAGTACGGCCGCTTCGGCGTGCGCCTCACCATGGAGAGCCGCGAGCAGATGTACTCGGTCTACGAGGCGGTCGGCGCCCTCGCGTACGTGAAGACCGCGATATAGCCCCGGCCGCCCGGGCCGCCGCGCAGGGCCGGGCCGGCGCCGCGAGGGCGGGGCCCGGCGCCGGGGAGCTCAGCTCTCCTTGCGCTCGATCACTACCCGGGTCGGGTAGGCGAGGGGCAGGTGGGCCTCGGCGAGGCGCCTCAGCACCTCGAGGTTGGTGGCGTTGACCGTGGCGAAGTAGTCGGCCCCCTTCGCGATGAAGTAGATGAAGGTCACGTCGTAGGACGACTCACCGAAGGCCGTGAACGACGCGACCGCGCCCGCCGCGAGGCCGGGGCCGTTGTCGCCGATGTCCTTGAGGATCTCCAGGGCCTTCTTGACTCCCTCGTACCCGACGCTCTGCTCGAACTGGACGACGCTCGTGATCTTCGTGCTCGGCTCGGAGCTCACGTTCTCGATGGCCCCCGCCGTGAAGAGAGAGTTGGGGAGGGTGACGACCCTGTTGTCGAGGGTCTTGAGCCTAGAAGTCCTGATGCCGATCTCCACGATGGTGCCGTCGTAGCCCGCGACCTTGACGCGGTCGTTGATCATGAAGGGGCGGTCGACGAAGATGGCCACGCTGCCGAAGAAGTTGGACAGGGTGTCCTTGGCGGCGAGGGCGATGGCCACGCCGCCGATGCCCAGGCCGGCGAGGAGGGCCCCGATGTCGTAGCCCGCCTCCTTTATGGCGAAGAGGACCGTGATGGCCCAGACGATTATCACCACCAGCTTCCGCAGGATCGGGAGGAGCTGGTCGTCCAGGTTGCCCTCGCTCTTCTGCACGTAGGGCACGAGGTACTCCTCGATGAGGCCGTCGAAGAGCTTCTGGAGGGCGTAGGCCACCGCGCAGGAGATCATGATGACGATGACCTTGTCGACCCAGGGCGCGACGCCCGGCGCGACGGTCAGAGTGTCTATGCCCTGGCGGATGCCGAGGAACACGATGACGGCGACCACGGGCTTCTGGATAGCGGCGAGGAGTATGTCGTCGACCTTGGTCTTGGTCTTAGCGAAGATGCGGCTCAGGATGTTCTTGCTGATCCACGACGCGATCTCGCCGACCACGAAGCCGCCCACTATGTAGGCCAGGGCGTAGAGCCAGCGGGGCGTAGGAATCCCGAGGAAGGTCATTTCGAGAAAGTCTTGCACGATTGGTACCTCTGGGGCATGCGATGACGCGTTCGGCCAGCGCGCGGTGAACCGACGCGCGGCGAAGCGCAGCGCGACGAATATGCCGCAAAACCGAGGCCGTGTTCAAGGGAGACGGGGCCTCGCCGGGGCGCCTAGCCCTCGACGCGGGCGGCGCCCGGCCCGGGGTGCCGGGCCGGTTCTAGGCTCCCGGTATCCCGAAGTACGAGCGGGCGTTCCGGTACGCGATGTCCGCGACCACGCCGCCCAGCAGGTCGAAGTCCGCCGGGGCCTCGCCGCCCTCGATCCAGGATCCGACCACGCGGCAGAGGATCCGCCGGAAGTACTCGTGCCTCGGAAAGGAGAGGAAGCTCCGCGAATCGGTGAGCATCCCTACGAAGCGGGAGAGGAGCCCGCAGTCCGCGAGGGCCCGGAGCTGAAGGACCATGCCGTCGATGTGGTCGTTGAACCACCAGGCCGAGCCGAGCTGCATCTTCCCGGGGACAGACCCGTCCTGGAAGGCCCCCATGACGCTCGCGAGGACTTCGTAGTCGTTCGGGTTGAGGGAGTAGAGGATGGTCTTGGGCAAGAGGCCCTCGGCCGCGAGGGCGTCGAGGAAGGCCGCGAGGCTCGCGCCCCGGACGGGGTCGCCGACCGAGTCGAAGCCTGAGTCCGGCCCCAGGGAGGCGAACATCCTCGAGTTGAGGTCGCGCGCGGCGGCGAGGTGGAGCTGCATGGTCCATCCCCGCCGGGCGTCCATGCGCCCCACCGCGAGGAGGAGGGCCGTCGAGAGCTCCTCGAGCTCGAGGGGCGCGAGCTCCGCCCCCCCTTCCGCGGAGGCGAAGGCGCGGGCGAAGAGCTCCTCGGCGCGGCTGTCGGAGACCGGCATCCCCGGGACCTGCGCGAGGGCGTGGTCCGAGAGCCTGCAGCCCAGGCCGTGGAAAAACGCGTGCCGCCTCTCGAGGGCCTCGACCAGAGCGCCGTAGCTCCCGATCTCCACCGATGCCGAGGCGCCGAGATCGGCGAGATACTTCTTCCACGCGGCCGGGCGCCCCACGGCGAGGGCCTTGTCGGGCCTGAAGGCGGGGACCATGACGGGATCGCCCCCGGGCGCCGGTGCGCCCGCGCCGTCCCGAGCGGCGGCGTAGGAGGCGTGGAACTCCAGGGAGTCGGCGGGGTCGTCGGTGGTGCAGACCGCCGCGACGCGCATCCGCCGGAGTAGGCCCCGCGCCCCGAAGCCCGGCCCGGCCAGGGCCTCGTTGCAGACGCGCCACGCCCGCTCCGCCGTCGATTCGTCCAGGGGCTCGCGGACGCCGAAGTAGCGCTGGAGTTCCAGGTGTGTCCAGTGGTAGAGGGGGTTCCCGACCAAGCGGGGCACGGTGCGTGCCCAGGCCAAGAAGGTCGCCTTGTCCGCCGGGTGGCCGGTGATTTCGGATTCCGGGACCCCGTTAGCCCTCATGGCCCGCCACTTATAGTGGTCGCCGCCGAGCCACGCGTGGGCTATGTCCCTGAAGCGGGCGTCCGAGGCTATGTCCTCGGGCGGCAGATGGCAGTGGTAGTCGATGATGGGCAAGCCCTCGGCGTAGTCGTGGTACAGCCGCCTGGAGGCCTCGTCGGGGAGGAGGAAATCCTCGTCCATGAACTTCGCCATAGTTTCGCTCCATCCGCCCCGGGGACGCCCTCAGCGGCTCACGCGCCCCGCGCCATCGCCGGCGACCAGGGTCTCAATCTCGCCCCGGGTCGCAAGGTTGAAGTCCCCGGGGATCGTGTGCTTGAGGGCCGAGGCGGCCACGGCGAACTCCAGGGCCCGGGCCTCGTTCCCCAGCTCTAGGAGACCGTAGATCAGCCCGGCGGAGAAGGAGTCGCCCCCGCCCACCCGGTCGACGATGTCCGTGAGCTCGTAGGCCCGGGAGCGCAGGAAGCCGGTCTTGCCGAGGAGCACCGCGGACCAGCCGTTGCGGTCCGCCGACCTCGATTCCCGCAAGGTGATGGCGACGATGCCGACGTTGGGGTAGGCCTTCTTCACCGCCTCGGCCAGGGAGCGGTAGGCTTCGGGGCCGACCTTGCCCCTCGCGGGATCGACGCCCTGGGCGGCGATCCCGAGGCCGAGCTGGATGTCCTCCTCGTTGGCGATCACCACGTCGGCCACCGCCGCGAGCTTGCCCATCATCTCCGGCGCCTTCGCGCCGTAGTTCCAGAGCTTCTTCCGGTAGTTAAGGTCGACGGACACCGTCGCGCCGGCGGCCCTCGCCGCGGTCGCCGCCTCGACGGCCGCCTCGGCGGCGGAGCGCGAGAGGGCCGGGGTGATGCCAGTGACGTGGAACCAGTCGGCGTCGGCCAGTATGTCCGGCCAGTCGAAGTCCCCAGCCTTCATCGCCGCGGCGGCGCTCCCCGATCGGTCGTAGACCACCAGGGAGGGCCGCTGATCCGCGCCGGTCTCCAGGAAATAGATGCCCGTCCTCTCGGCGGTCCTCCGCACGAAGGAGACGTCGACGCCGTAGGAGCGGAGGCAGCGGACGGCGGCGTCGCCCACGGCGTCCTTGGAGAGGGAGCCGACGAAGGAGGCCCTCTCGCCGAGGATCGCCAGGGAGACGGCCACGTTGGCCTCCCCGCCGCCGAAGCTGGCCTCGAGGGCGGGGGACTGGAACAGCCTCTCCCGCCCTGGGGACTTGAGCCTGAGCATGATTTCGCCGAATGTCACAACCTGCTTCATGAGAGCCTCTGTGGGATTCTAGCACCGCGCCCGCTGGGGCGCAACATAATATTGAAACAACGTTCCATTTTTGCGGACAGCCCCGCCTGGGCAGGGAAGGACTAGATGTTCTCGGCCAGGAAGCCCCCGTCCACGGGGAGGGAGATGCCGGTCACGAAGCCGGCGGCCTTCTCGCTCGACAGGAAGAGGGCGGCCCCCGACAGCTCCGAGAGCTCGCCGAACCTTCCCATGGGAGTGCGGGACACCACCTTCGAACCCCGGTCGGTGAGGGCCCCGGACTCGCGGTCGGCCACGAGGAGATCGTAGTTCTGCTTGCCGAGGTAGAACCCCGGGGCGATGGCGTTCACCCGGATGCCCTTGCTCCCGAACTCGTTCGCCAGGGCCATGGTGAGGTTCAGGACCCCGGCCTTGGCCGCGTTGTAGGCCCAGACGCCCGACATGGGCACGAAGGAGGACATCGAAGCCATGTTGATGACCGAGCGCCCCGCGAGCCCGGCGGCGATCCACTTGGTCGCGAAGACCTGGGTGGGCACGACCAGGCCCGCCATCAGGTTCAGCCTGAGGATTTCCTCGAACTTGTCCAGGTCCATCTCGACGAAGGGCCACTTCCCCTTGTTTCCCCCGGCGGCGTTCAGGAGCACGTCGGGAGGGCCCAGGACCGCCGCGGTCCTGTCGTAGGCCTCCTCGACCTCGGGCTTGCTCCCGGCGTCGCAGGCCAGGGCCAAGATCGAGCCCGGCGCAGGCGCGCAGGGCTCGAGGCGCTCGGCCACCGCCGCCGCCTCGTCGGGCCTATGCGCCCAGAGGGCGACCTTGGCCCCGGCCCGCAGGTAGGCTTCGGCCAAGACCCCGGCTATCGCCCCCCCCGCGCCGGTGATCACGACGGCCTTGCCGCCGAGCCCGAAGAGATCCTCTACGTAGCTCATCCTTCCTCCGATTCGCGAGGCCCCGTCACTTGAGCTTGAACACCATCTGGGTAGGGCTCACGGTGCGGAGCGAGATGCAGAGACAGGTCATGGATATCAGGAAGTATACGACGGCCAGGGCGTCGACGCTCTGGGGCGGCCGCGCTCCCGCGGCGTAGGCGTCGGAGAAGAGGGCCACCACGATGGTCTGGTTCCTCCCCCCGGCGATGAGGTAGGTCAAGTCGAACATTGAGATGGACTTCACGAGGGAGAGGATCCCGGCCGTGAGGATGCCCGGCGCGGTCAGGGGTATGAGAACCTTCCGGAAGATGGTCGCGCGCCCCGCCCCGAGCATCTTGGCCGCCGACTCGAGGTTCGTGCCCACCTGCTCGATGAAGGGCATGAGGACCAGGATCATGAAGGGCACTATGGGCACGAGGTTGACTATCACCGTCCCGGCCACCTTCCCCGCGAGGCGCAGCTTGTAGCAGAGCATCGCGAGGGGGATGCCGTAGGCCATGGGCGGCACGATCATCGGGAGGAGGAAGAGCGAGAGGAGGAAGGCCTTCCCCCGGAACTCCGAGCGCGCCAGGGCGTAGGCCGCCGGGAAGGCGATGAGGAGGCCCACGAGCACGTCGGCGAGGGCCACGACGAAGGTCACGGCGATGAGCGTGCCTATGTCGTGGTCGGCGGCCGCGTACTTGTACCACTCGGCGGTGAAGGTCCTCGGCAGGACTCCGGAGTACCAGCCCTTGGACACGGAGTTGAGGACGACGGTCAGGATGATCCCGAGGACTATGGCGATGTAGCCGGCGATGACCGCCGCGAAGAGTATCCTCGGGAGCCTCCGCTCGATGCTCACGGCGATCACCCCTTCCCCACGATGGAGGCGCCCCTGTACATCCCGTTCCTCCAGGCGAGGACCGCGGCTATGACGAGGAGCTCGATCGCGGCCATGATCATGGCGATGGCCGAGGCCGCGTTGAAGTTGAATTTTTCGAAGGCCATCTGGTAGGCCGCGAGGGCGATGACGCGCTGGGGCCCCGAGGGCTGGCCCAGGAGGACCGCCGAGGGGTAGACCGAGAAGGCCATGACGAAGTTGAGGCAGAAGGCGATCGCGATGCCCGGCACCATGAGCGGGAAGAGGATCTTCCAGAAGGTTTGCCACTTGGTAGCCCCGAGCATCTGGCTCGCCTTCTCGAGGTCCGGGTCGATGCCCGACACGTAGCCCAGGAGCATGAGGAAAGCGTAGGGGAAGCCCTGGAGGCCCACGGAGATCGCCACTCCGGCGTAATTGTGGGTGAACTGCACGGGCTTTGAGACCAGGCCGAGGGCCATGAGGAGCTGGTTCAGCCAGCCGTTCGGGCCCATGAAGCTGAGCATGCCCTCGGAGACGAGGACCGTGCCCAGGGTGACGGGCACGATGAGGAAGAAGCTTATGATCCGCTCCCCCGCGATGCCCCGCCGCATGTGGTAGGCGAGGGGCACCGCCAGGCCGACCGCCAGGAGGGTGACCGGCAGCGCGATGCCGAGGGTTGTCCAGATCGTGCGGACCTCCCTCGGCGTCGAGAAGAACCTGGCGTAGTTGCCGAGGGTGAAGCCGCCGTCGGCCCCGGTCAGGCTCGTGAAGAGCCCGTAGCCGAAGGGGTAGACGAAGAGGAGGGCGACGAAGAGGATCGCCGGGAAGAGGAGGAGGGCGGTACCGCTCCCCCGCGCGCCGCTCACCGCGCCGCCTCCCCGAGGGGGAAGACCAGGACCTTCCCCGGCTCCACCCTCGCCGTGAAGCTCTCCCCGGCGGCGACGCAGGCCGCCGTGCGGAGGTCCACCCGCTCCGGCGAATCCCCCGGGGCTCCGGCGCCCTCGGCCTCGAGGCCCGCGCTCACCTGGCAGGAGTGCCCTTGGTACTCCACGAGCCTGGCGGTGCAGCGCAGGGAGTTGCGGCCGGCGCCCGAAGGGACCAGGGAGATATCCTCGGGCCTGACGGCGGTGACCACCGGGGAGCCCCGCTCGAAGGCCTCGACCAAGCCCGCGCGGCGAGGATCCCCCGCGGGGTACGCGAGCTCGGCCTCGAGCCTGCCGGCCCGGGTCTCTAGCTCGAGGCGGAGCCTTTCCCCCGCCTCCGCGAGGGCGGCGATCTCCCCGCGCCAGGCGTTCTTGAAGCCGACGAAGTCCGCCACGAAGGGGTTGGCCGGATCGGAGTAGATGGCCTCCGGGGTACCGATCTGCTGGATTCTCCCGAGCCTGAGCACGACGATCCGGTCCGAGAGGGCCAGGGCTTCGGTCTGGTCGTGGGTCACGTAGATGGTCGTGACCTTGAGCCGCTCGTGCAGGGCCTTGAGCTCGTAGCGCAGCTCGATCCGGAGCTTGGCGTCCAGGTTGGAAAGAGGCTCGTCCAGGAGGAGGAGCCTCGGCTCGAGGACGATGCACCGGGCTATGGCCACGCGCTGCTGCTCGCCGCCGGACATCTGCGAGGGGAACTTCCGCTCGTAGCCGTCGAGGTGCACGAGCCTGACGGCGTCGGCGACCCTGCGGTCCACCTCGGCGCGGCTCAGCTTCCGGAGCTTGAGCCCGAAGGCCACGTTCTCCTTGACCGTGAGGTGGGGGAAGAGGGCGTAGTTCTGGAATACCATGCCGAACTCGCGCCGCTCCGGGGGGACGCTCCGCTTCCCGTCGTCCAGGAGCTCGCCGTCGATCCACAGCTCCCCCGAGGAGATCGGCACGAGCCCGGTGATGCAGTTGAGGGCCGTCGACTTGCCGCACCCGGATGGGCCGAGGAAGGTGACGAACTCCCCCTCGCCGAGCTCGAGAGAGAAATCGTCCACCGCGGTCTTGTCGCCGTAGCTCTTCGTGAGATGCCGAACCGATATCCGCCTAAAGTCCTTCATAGCCCCATCCCCGCGCCCCGGCGCGCGGCGCCGTCTCGGGCGGGTCCTCGCCCCGGCGCCGGGGCGGGACCCGCGAACGCTACTTCTTTACTTTGGCTCCGACGAGCTGGTCCCAGGTGTCGAAGGCTTCGACCGTGGCCGCCGGCCCGAGGGGCGGCGTGTTCGGAAGCGTCTGGGCCTTCTTGTCGTAGTCGGCGCGGAGGAAGGGCTTGAGCTGCTTCTGGATGTCCGCCGGCGCCTGCTCGAGCTTCACTCCCTTCTGGGAGGGGCCGGGATAGAAGTAGCCGTTGCCGTACAGGTAGGCCTGCATGTCGGGCTGGAGCAGGAACTTCATGAGCTCGATGGTGACCGCGAACCTGTCCTTGTCCTTCTCGAGGCCTTTGGGAATGGCCATGAAGTGGGCGTCGTTGATGAGGGTCGTGCCCTTGAGCCAGATGGACTGGTAGTTGGCGGGTATGGTGGCCAGCACCCGCTGCTGGACGTCCCAGCCGACGTGGCTGGCGATGATCCACCGGGTGCCCTCGGCGAGCTCCTTGAAGGTTATGCCCGTCCCCGAGGGGTAGTAGTCCACGTAACGATCGAGCTCCTTGAGATAGTCCCAGGTCTTGCTCCAGGTCTTCGGGTCCTTCGGGTCCTTGTCCCCGAGGATGTAGGGTAGGCCGAAGACGAGGCTCTTCCCCGGGCCGGAGTTCGCCGGCCGGGCGTACATGAACTTGCCGGGGTTGGCCTTCGCCCAGGCCAGGAGCTCCTCCGCGGTCTTGGGAGGATTGGGGACCTTGTCGGGGTTGTAGGTCAGGATGGGCGCGCCGTAGCAGAAGGCGAGGCAGACCCCGTAGCCGTCGTAGAGATCGAAGGCCGCCTTGGCGCCGCCCAGGTAGTTGTCTATGTACTTCTGGAAATCCTGCTTGCGGGCGGGCAGGATCTGGTAGTAGACGTCCAGATCGATCCCCGAGGCCATGGCGTCGGTGCCGGTGAGAACCAGGGTCGTGTCGACGGCGCCGGCCATCTGCTGGGCCTTGAGCTTGGACGGGAGCTCCGGGGCCGTCAGCTTGACGTACTCGATGTCGGAGACCAGCTCGGGGTGCTTCGCCCGGAACGCCTCGATGGCCGGCTTGGAGAGGGTCAGGTTCCCGGCTACGTCCACGATCTGCAGCTTCACGGGCTTGGACACCTTGACCTGGCCCCAGGCCGCCTGGGCGGAAAGGAGCGCGACGGCGAAGAGGGGAATGGCGCCGGATAGGCGCGTCGGCTTCATCATAAGCTCCTCCTCATGATTCGCGGTGAAAAGATATTCACGATTTACGTTAGCGCTAACGTATTCTCACTTGCATCACCCGGTTTGTCAATTGTAAACTTCGAGCCGCCATGCAGAAACGACGCTCCACCGTGGAGGACGTGGCCCGGGCCGCCGGGGTGTCCCTCATGACCGTCTCGAGGGCCATGAACCGGAGGCCCGGCCTGTCCGATGAGACGAGGAGGCGCGTCCTCGCCGCCGCCGCCGACCTGGGCTACCGACCGAGCAGGGCGGCCCGGGCCCTGGCCTCGAGCCGGACCGCCACCTTCGGCATAGTCCTCCCGGACATGACGAATCCCTTCTTCGCGATCCTCGCCAAGGCGGCGAGCGACGCGGCGCGCTCCGCCGACAGGAACGTCTTCGTGATGAACACCGACGAGGACCCCGGGCGGGAGCTCGCCTCCCTCGAGTCCCTCCGGGAGGAGGGCATCGACGGAGTCATCGTCGCTGGCTCCCGGCTGCCCCAGGCCAGACTCCTCGAGGAGACCTCGGCCTTCGGCGCCACGGTCCTGGTGAACCGCGACTGTTCGGGACCGCGCCTCGGCTGCGTGAACGTGGAGGATCGGCAGGGGGCGGCCGAGGCCGTGGCCTACCTGGCCGGGACCGGGAGGCGCCGCATAGGCCTCATAGCCGGGCCGAGGACTGCCACCGGCGCGCGGAGGCGCCTCGCCGGCTACCGCGACGGCCTCGGGCGGAGCGGCCTCGCGTTCCGCGAGGAATGGGTGGAGCGCTGCGCCCCGACCCTGGAGGGCGGCGCCGAGGCGACCCGGCGGCTCGTGGCGCGGGCCCCCGGGATCGACGCCATCCTCGCCTACAACGACATCGTGGCCATCGGCGCCCTCCGGGCCCTCGACGAAGCTGGGAGGGCCGTGCCTTCGGACATAGCGGTCATGGGCACCGACGACGTCCCCTACGCGTCCATCGCCAAGCCCGCCCTGAGCACCGTACACTCGGACATCCCCCGGCTCGGCGCAGAGGCGATGAACCTCCTCCTCGCCCTGAGCTCTGGGGAGGACGCGCCGGAGTATCCTCCCCAGATCCCGCGCATAATCGTCAGGGAGTCGACCTAGGAGAAGCCGGCCCGAGCTCTCCCTCGGCGCCTATTCCCCGGCCAGCTCCTAGAGCCCCAGGGGCCGCGCCAAGGGCAGCTGCGCCAAGGCCAAGCCACCCCCCTTTTTCTCGGCGAGACTGAGTTACTCCTTGGACTGCGGCGGGTTCTATCTGTATTCTAGCTCTTCGCCGCCCAAGGGGCCGCAGCAGCGCGCCGCGGCACCCCGATGCGCCGCGCGCTATACTACCCCCGTACCCCGCGTGCAAGGAGGACATAATGAACGGATTCAAGCAGGCATTAGCCCTCGCGGCGGCCATCGCGGCCATCGCCATCGGCGCCTCGCCTTCTATAGCCCAGGCCTCGCCTGCAGCCTCGCCTCCGGCCTCCGCAGCTGCGCCTGCGACCCCCGCCCGAGGCGGCTCCCAGCCGAGGCCGGCCCCCGCCTTCCGCAGCTTCGAACTGCCGGTGACCCGGGTGGTGCTCTTCTCCTCGGGCGTAGCCTACTTCGAGCACGGCGGGCCCGTGACCGGGGACGCCCTCGTGTCCTTCCCCTTCGCGGTGTCCGACGTCAACGACGCCCTCAAGTCCCTCGTGGTCAGCGAGGGCTCCTCCTCGCCATCGGTCAGCTATCCCTCCCAGGAGAGCCTCGACCGGGCCCTCAAGGACTTCCGGGTGGACCTCTCGGGCTCCCCCCGGGTGGCCGACCTCCTCGCGCGCCTCAGGGGCGTCGAGATCTCCGTCGACATGCCCGAGACCGTGACCGGCCGGATCGTCTCGGTCGAGCAGAAGGTCGAGAAGGAGGGCGAGGCGCCCAAGCCCTTCGTCGTCCTCCTCACCGCCGGAGGCCTGAGATCCCTCTCCCTGGACGCCGCCGGGGCCATCCGCTTCTCCGACAAGGGCATCGGCGAGGACTTCGACCGCGCCCTCGCCCTCATCCTCGCGGCCCGGGACGACCGGAGTCGCCGCCTCGAGGTCCGGCTGCCGGGCTCGGGGGCGCGGCGGGCGACTATCGGCTACGTGATCGCCGCCCCGATCTGGAAGGCCTCCTACCGCCTCGATCTATCCCGGGACAAGCCCCAGCTCCAGGGATGGGCCATCGTGGACAACCCGAGCGACCAGGACTGGAAGGACGTGAACCTCTCCCTCGTCTCGGGCCGGCCCGTCTCCTTCGTCCAGGAGCTCTACCCGCCCCTCTACCTCGACCGCCCCACCATCCCCCTCGCGATCGCCGGCGTGG
>Ga0268360_1000427_pt1 | contig 72014 bp, 62 predicted proteins | sample BioMet11_FD_192465 | JGI IMG/M metagenome (GOLD analysis project Ga0268360, IMG submission 192465) | Sewage microbial communities from Oakland, California, United States - Biofuel 11 (Illumina Assembly) | ecosystem: Engineered > Wastewater > Sewage > Unclassified | place: USA: California... | reverse complement strand
GTACCACCGAACTATCGTTCAACCAATCAAGGCTTCATCCTCATATATGTCTTTTCGTCTTGCTCCTCAGTCGTTACTTGGCTATTAGTAAACTTAGAGCTTTAATCAGTATGCTACACTCCCCGTTAGGTTTCCCCTTTGGATAAACTGATTGACGATAGGATTACATTAAACCCAATACTAAATTCTTGCTAAAGAAGCATTTATCAAGCGGCCAATCTGGGCGCACTCGCATAAATCTGGGTGGTGCGAATGTCTTCATGGCCTAACATTCTGGCTACATCTTCAATAGGTACGCCATGTGAAATAGCTAAAGTCGCAAAAGAATGTCTTGCAACGTGAAAGGTCAGACTCTTGCGAAGTCCCATGGCATGTTGAATGAGATGGAGATATTCATTTCCCTTTTGGTTTGTAATTTTGGGTAAGTTGTAATCGTACTTCTTCAGTACTTCCATTGCGGGATTCAAGATAGGCGTGAAGAACTTTGTACCTGTTTTGAGTCGTTCGCCGTCAATATAGTATATCTTGCCAATCTTTTCTGTCATCAGCTCGAAATTGAATACCTGTACATCACAGTAGGCAAGACCGGTATAAGCAGAAAAGATGAAAAGATCACGTACATGGTCCATTGGCTCCGACAACTTAATTGTTCTCAATTTGTCCAGCTCATCCTCTGTGAGTGGCTGACGTTCTTTACTCTTACCTCGACTCAACTTGACACGTTCGTATGGATCGGCCGGGATCATATCGGCCATTCTCAAGTAGCGTGTCACTTTACGAAGGTGTTTGTGGTAAGTGTGCACAGAAACGTCCGTCCTGGAACCATCGTGCAACCATTCATCGAATTCAAGGATGTGTTTAGGAGTAAGGTCTGCAAATGTTTTGATTTTACCGAAACGTTTGACGGCCTCCCAAGTACAGATTTTGTGTTTGTGAGTGCCGGTACTGAACTTTTCCTTGTCGATGCTTTCCTTCATATAGATTATGAAGTTGGTAGTTTGGTCTGTCCCTTTGTATAAATTACTACTTCGGGATTTCTTTTTACCTAAGTAATAGCTATTAAACTGCTGAACTGTCATTTCGTCATCGAACAAGAGCATTGTGATTTGCCATATTAAAGCGTTTTTATATACGGCTTAAAGGCGTTTTGAGAACTCAAAAGAGGGTGTTTTGGTAGCGCAAAAAAGGTAGCGCAAACCCTTCCTGAGAGGTCTTTTTTGTTCCCATTAATTCCCGTTAGCCGTGGGGTTAAACAATGGTATTAATCCCTCTAAGCCAACGAATTGGAACGCAAGTGCATGTATATAAACGAAAAGAGGGATACTTTATCAGTATCCCTCTAAATCCGTCTTTTGTGATCTGCTTGGGGCTCGAACCCAAGACCCCATCCTTAAAAGGGATGTGCTCTACCAACTGAGCTAGCAAATCGACCTGATTGCATATTTTTGTAATGCGGGTGCAAAGGTACATATTCTTTTTTTTAATGCAAATATTTTTCTAAAAAAATTATTGATACATTTGTCGTGGACGCATCTGGATCGCTCTCAGCTGTCTGTCCGGGCCCATTGGCCCCAAGAAATCTTTGTTCTTGTTTTTGTCAAACAGGTTGATTAACATATCTTTTATAAGCGGTCCGAAGTCGAAACCTAGCTTTTGTCCACCTAATTTGAAGTAAGGGTAGACGATCGGTTCTGTTTGCCATTGGCGATACATCGGATCGTAGTAATTGTTCGCACCAATATCCAGCCCGAATTTATTCGATAGTCCGATGCTTGCAAATCCGCCTATGTTGAGGTTCGAGTAGGGGCCTGTCATACTTCGTGTGTAGTCGCCGAACGCCGTAAATGAGAGTCTGTCATTCAGCATGTAACTCAGCGAAGCCGATGATCCTACTGATATATCCCGCATTGGTGTGAATGTTGTTTTCGATACATTCGCTCCAACCGTCAGCATCACGCGGCTTCCCAGCATTTGCTGATAGGCTACACTTGCGTTGCCTATGTTTCCCATTCCCATTACAGTTTCCACTGATCCTGCTCCGATAAAAGCACTGTGACGAAACTGTTTAATCACACCCGAGGTATTGTAATCGCCGTAGTTGGTGGGATTCTTGCTCATCAGAAAATATCCGGGACTGAGTGTTTCGTAACCTTTGTCGAGATAACGTTGAAAATGAGGAGAGATCGATAATGGTTGAACTGTACCCGTCGCGTTGTTTTGCAGTTGCTCTACAGTCAGCTTTTGTAATTGACGGTCAGTTGTTGAAAACAATTGTCGGGTCGTGTCGGCTAGCGTATTGTTGCGCTTCATGTTTGGATTGTCTTTTGATTCATCTGATTGGGCAATGGCCATGTTTGAAAATAGTAACATCACAATTGCTATCTGTATGTATTTCTTGAATATCCAACTCGTCCTTTTCATGAAAAAACTATTTTGTATTTTATTTTTACCAAATACTCTGCGAAGATAGTAAAAGAAGAATAGAAACAAAAAAAATGAATGTGCAATAAAAAATAATTGTTCAAACGCTTGTAAAAGTAAAATATTTTGTGAAATCTTTGTGATATCAAAATAATATCACTAAATATTACAATTATGAAAGCAGAAGAATTTGATTTTAAAGGATTTAAAATGAATGGCTTTTTAGCCTTGTTCTTTGATTTTTTACTATTGGCTTTGGTTACAATATGTATTGTGACGTTTGTCAATAATGACAACAATGCATTGTGGATCATTTTATTTGTTGTATTTGTTTTACTTTTCTTTATTTCGCTTGGCGGATATATGCAACTGGAACCTAATGAGGCTCGAGTCATGTTGTTTTTCGGTAAATACCAAGGCACATTTCGTGAGACCGGTTTGTTTTGGGTGAATCCGTTCCTGATTGCCAAGAAACTGTCGCTTAGATCACGCAATCTTAATCCGGAGCCGATAAAAGTGAATGATAAGGTGGGCAATCCTATACTGATCGGTTTGGTTATGGTTTGGAAACTGAAAGATACTTATAAAGCTATGTTTGAAATAGATTCTCAGACAATGGCCGAGACTGGCAATAGTAAAGAATCATTAACTGCAGCTTTGGTAAATAGGATGAATGCTTTTGAGAAGTTCGTGAAGGTTCAGAGTGATGCTGCCCTTCGTCAGGTGGCCAATCTATATGCTTATGATAATAGCGACGATGAAGAGAATGGCGAGCTTACTCTCCGTTCGGGCGGCGAAGAGATAAACGTACAACTTGTTTCTCGTCTCAACGAACGTCTGGCAATGGCTGGAATAGAAGTGATTGAAGCTCGTATCAACTACCTTGCATACGCACCTGAAATAGCAGCAATCATGCTTCGTCGTCAGCAGGCAAGTGCAATCATCACAGCCCGTGGAAAAATTGTTGAAGGCGCTGTCTCAATGGTAAAGATGGCTTTAGATAAACTTTCCAATGAAGAGATTGTTGATTTGGATGAAGAGAAGAAAGCAGCGATGGTCAGTAATCTGCTCGTCGTTTTATGTGCAGAAGAACCTGCTCAGCCTGTAATCAATTCGGGAACGCTCAATCATTGATCGCTAAAATAATATGTCAGAAAAGAAAAGTACGACAAAAAATTTCATACTTCGAATTGATGCCGAAATGATGGATGCCATTGAAGCTTGGGCTGCCGATGAGTTTCGCTCAACGAACGGCCAGCTTCAATGGATCATTGCAGAAGCTTTGCGTAAAAGCGGGAGGATAAAAAAAACAAAGAAAAAAGGATCAGTCGACCCGCCTTCGCCTGAATAGACTGTACGGGAACAGATCAGACATAAGATATAATATGAATAAAAATGAAAGGGTAGTTGTTTTTTTATTATCTTTGCACAAAACGGCCGCATTTTCGGTACGAAAAAATTAATACAATGGAACAGCGATTTTTAGGGCTCATAGAGAACAGCATAAGGAAAAATTGGGATCTTCCCGTTTTTTCTGATTACAATGGGTGCACATATTATTATAAGGATTTGGCACAGGAAATAGAGAAACTGCGTATTATGCTGGAGCATGCAGGAGTGAAGGAGGGCGATAAAGTCGCATTGATTGGCCGCAACTCTTCAAACTGGGCTATAACCTTTTTTGGAATCCTGGCCTATGGCGCCGTTGTTGTACCTATTCTTCATGATTTCAAACCGGATAATATTCATCATATAGTAAATCATTCGGACGCGGTTGCCCTTTTTGTCAGTTCAAGTATTTTTGAGAATCTGAATGAGAGTAAGATGCCGGATTTGAAACTGATCATGATTCTTGAAGATTTTTCGGTGTCCAAAGGTAGTAAAGATGTATATAACGTCATCGACAATATTAATAAGTATTTTGGCAAGAAGTTCCCTCGCGTCTTTGCACCCGAGAGTGTGAAATATCATGTTGAGAAACCCGATGAGTTGGCCATTTTGAATTATACGTCCGGGACAACCGGATTCTCCAAAGGAGTTATGATTCCTTATCGCAGTTTGTGGAGTAACACTCAGTTTGCCTACGACAATCTTGAATATGTTCATCCTGGTGATAATATCGTGTGCATGCTTCCGATGGCTCACATGTATGGTTTGGCATTCGAAGTACTCAATTCAGTCAATAAAGGCTGCCATGTTCATTTCCTGACGCGTACGCCCAGCCCGCGCATCATCATCGAAGCGTTTGCTACCATTAAGCCGATATTAATTCTCGCCGTTCCTCTGATCATCGAGAAAATTGTCAAAAGCCGTGTATTTCCTGAGCTGGATAAGCCTTTGATTAAGCTGTTGATGAAACTTCCTTATATTGATTCGAAGATCAATGATATGATTAGCAAAAAGCTCAAAGCCGTATTCGGCGGCAATTTTGGCGAATTGGTTATTGGTGGAGCTGCCATCAATAAGGAAGTCGAGAAGTTTCTACGTTCCATTAAGTTCCATTATACTGTGGGCTATGGCATGACTGAATGCGCTCCGCTTGTGGCTTATGCGCCATGGGATATTTTTAAGGAAGGCTCAGTGGGGCGTATTGTCGATCGTATGGAAGTGCGTATCGATTCTGACGATCCGTCAAGCAAAGTGGGTGAGATTCTTGTCCGTGGTATGAACGTAATGCTTGGTTATTACAAGAATCCGGAAGCCACAAAAGCGGCTTTCACCCGCGATGGCTGGTTGCGTACAGGTGATTTGGGCACGATCGATGCAGATGGTTTTCTCTATATACGCGGACGGAGCAAGACGATGATTCTTTCTTCCAACGGACAGAATATTTATCCTGAAGAGATCGAGGATTTGCTTAATAACAAAATGTATGTTGCCGAATCGCTTGTCATCTCGCAAGGCGGAAAGCTTATGGCACTGATTTATCCTGATTGGGAACAAGTGGACAAAGATGGAATACAGCATTCCCAGATCGAATCGTTCATGCAGAAAAATATCGAAGAACTTAACAGCGAAGTTCCTCATTATTCTAAGATTTCGGGTTATCGTCTTTATCAGGAAGAATTTGAGAAGACTCCGAAGCGTAGTATCAAACGTTTTTTTGTATCAGCCGACCGAAAATTAGTCGGCTTCTGATTCTTTTTTTGTACAGTCTTTTTTTAGACTGAATATGAAAGTTACGCCTTTTCCGAGAATACTCTCGGCCGTTATTTGTCCTTTATGGTAATTAATGGCATTCTTTACGATCGAAAGTCCCAGACCTGTTCCTCCAATCTTCCGGCTACGTCCTTTGTCGACGCGATAAAAGCGATCGAAAATGCGCTCCAGATGTTCCTTGGCAATGCCTACGCCATTATCCGAGAATTTAAAATAACAATAGTCTTCATCCTCTTTGAAACCATCTACTTCGATATGCGTGTTTTCGCCTGCATAAGCGATGGCGTTATCGAACAGATTACGGAAGATGGAGTAGAGAAGCGAATAATTTCCTTTGATTACCAGATTCTCTCTGATTTTCAGCGTTGAAGTTATTTTTTTGTCTTCCATCATTTGTGAGCACTCTTTTTCAATTTCAGTAAGCATTGTCGAGATGTTCACCTCTGCGACGTCAAATAATTCTGACGCCTCGTCCAGACGGTTCAGCACCGACATGTCTCTGAGCAGATAGGCCAGTCGCGTGCTTTGTGAATAGCAACGTTCCAGAAAGAACTGCCGTTTTGTGTCATCGAGATCTTTGTTATTCAGTATTGTTTCCAAATATCCCTGTATGCTGCTCACCGGTGTTTTTAGTTCGTGAGCAACGTTTTGTGTCAGTTGTCTTTTTAGCTTGCGTTGTTGGTGATAGAGCGTGATGATATTCTGTGAGATGTCGCCGAGTTCATCATTCGGAAAATGATAGTCATTGTCGGAGATGCGGTCGCTCTTAATATTGAGTGCAAAATCACGCAGACGTGCAATCGTTTGTCCGATACTAAATGTGAATCGCGAAAGGACAACAAAAAATATGAGCATCATGATCCCAATGAAATAGATGAAACGCGTGTCGATTGTAAGCGCTTTTTGTGTAAACAGCTCCCAAGGCAGTGCTGAACGATAGATATAATTGCCGATATTTGTAGCTACATAGTAATATTTTATTCCTGTCGTTTTTGATTTGCGCAAAGCGAATCCTTTTTGTTGCAGCCGCGCTTTTTTTACTTCTACACGATTATTATGGTTATTGAATTCGCTTGCATCGCTATTATCAAAAAGGACCTTCCCCTGTGGGTCGATGATGGTGACCCGCAAGTCTTTCTGTGAGATATCGCTGATAAATAATCGTACTGAAGCAGCTATATCATTATTGTTCCTGCTGATAATACGATAAAGCTGGTGATTATAGTTATCCAGCATATTATTTAATTTTTCTTCGGCGAATTCATGTTCACGTTGATATTGGAAGAGCAGAAAACATGCAGTGAATCCGAGGAACATAGCAAAGATTGACCAGAATAGTCGCTGGCTGAAGGAAATTCTATATCTGTTCATAATATTAGTATTCAAAACAATAACCAAAACCTAGACGAGTAACGATATTTTTCCCATATCTCCCAATTTTCTTACGCAGCCGTGTGATGTTTACGTCGACCGTCCGGTCCAGCACATATACCTCATCTTTCCATATTCTCGACAGAATTTCTTCTCTTGTAAATACATCCCCTTTATTTTCCAGCAGAAGCTTCAATATTTCAAACTCTTTTTTTGTCAGCGCTACTTCTTCCCCATCCATTGTCGCCCTGATTCGCTTTATATCGAGCGCAAGCGTTTCGTAACAAAGGAGTTCGCTGTCCTGTTCGCTCTCTTTATCAGAGGTCCTGCGGAGCACGGCCTTGACGCGTGCAAGGACCTGCTTGATTGAAAATGGTTTTGAAATATAGTCGTCAGCACCTAAATTGAATCCCGTAAGCATATCGTTTTCGGTGTCTTTTGCCGTCAGAAAAATAATTGGAACGCTTTCGGTGTCTTTGTTTTTACGTAGAATATTTGCCATCTTGAATCCGGATATTTCTCCCATCATCACATCCAGCATCAGGAGTTGAAACGACGGAATATCTTTTCGCAAAGCTTCTTCTGCGCTGTATGCTGTTTCAACTGTGTAACCTTCAGTTTCCAGATTGAATCTGAGAATTTCACAAATATCCTCTTCGTCATCAACAACAAGTATTTTAGGTGCCTCCATAAAATGTTTCAAGTTTGATATTACAAATATAATTATTTTTTACAAAAGTCGGATATAAATATTTCGCCAATATGAAATAGGTGTTACAATTGTGTTACGATTATCAGAGTTTATAAGCATATAAATAAGAAATGATTGGAGCGTTTTTTTATTATACTTAGTTGGTATATCTTAGGCTATTTGTGCTAAATAGGAGTGCATTGCCAGAATGGTATAAAATGATAAAATCATAATACAAATTAAATTTAGCGATAAATTTTGCTACTAATATGATTGTGATTTGCAAAAAACATTAACTTTGTGGCAAAAGATCATCGCCAACCGATGACTTTTTTTTAGTATCAGGAAACAATTAAATTTTGATATATAAAATGGATACGAAGATTCAGGAACTGACAGAGAAAATTTACAAAGAAGGAGTAGAAAAGGGAAATGAAGAAGCAGGACGAATCATCGCAAATGCTAATGTTAAGAAAGAAGCTATTCTGAACGATGCTAATGTAGAGGCGAAACGTATTATTGCTGCTGCTGAAAAGCAGGCCGCCGAACTGAAGAAGAACACGGAAGCCGAAATTAAACTTTTTGGATCGCAGTCGCTTGAAGCGTTGAAGAGCGAGGTGATGAATCTTATTACAGGTTCCATCGTGTCGACGAACGTGAAAGCCGTCGTCGCCGATAAGAATTTTATGCAGAAAATAATTCTCGAGTTGGTAAAGAATTGGGCCAAAGACGGCTCAGTCACTATCGAGAGCGCCGAGGCTGAATCATTGACTGCGTATTTTGAATCGAATGCAAAAGATCTGCTCGATAACGGTGTCAAGATCGAAAAGGTGAATGGCAAGCCGACTTCGTTCACCATTCTTCCGGCCGACGGTTCGTATAAGGTGAACTTTGGTGAAGAAGAGTTTATCTCCTTTTTCAAAGAATTTTTGCGCCCTCGCTTAATAGATATGTTGTTCTGATTATGAGTAAATATTATTGTTTGGTTGCAGGGCTTCCGGATATCACTTTCGATGATAGTAAGCTGGCATATACGGTTGCCGGTTTTAGGGAAGAACTGAATGGTGTTTTGACAACGGCCGACAAGAAACTGTTCGACCTCTTTTTTTTTAAGTTCGATAACAAGAACCTGATTGCGTTTCTCAAGGGATCGAAAGCGGAACGGGATTCTCAGGGAAGTATTACGGACGAAGAGTTCGATGCTATCTATAAGGCATTAAATAATGAAGAAAAGTTGCCGAAAAAGAAGCATGTACCTGCGTATATGGTGGATTTTTTGAAAACTTATGTTGACAGTGAGAAAAGCGAGGCTGTCAGAGATGTGCTTTGGGAAGATTGTTTGGCAGGATACTACTATCAGTATGCCATGAAATGCAGGAATAAATTCGTTGCAAGATGGTTTGAACTGAATCTGAACATCAACAACCTGCTTATCGTTATGACGTGCAGGAAGTATGGTCTGGATAAGGCACAATATATTGTAGGCAATAATGAGGTAGCCGAGTTACTGCGTTCGTCGAACGCCCGCGATTTCGGACTAAGTGACGAATACGAATATTTGGCTGCGGTACAACATTTGGCCGATGAAACGGATTTGATGATCCGCGAAAGAAAAATCGACGCGCTGAAATGGCAATGGCTTGACGATCAGACGTTCTACGTTCCATTTGACATCACAAGTCTTTTTGCTTACCTTTTGAAGCTCGAAATGATTGAGAGATGGCTGACACTTGACAAGGCTGCCGGTGAAAAGTCGTTTCGTGAGATTGTGGGCATGATGAAGACGGGAAGCCGAAATGCTTTGGATGAGTTTAGAAAAAATAATGATAAATAATATGATATGGCTACAAAAGGTATTGTAAAGGGAATCGTCTCTAATTTGGTTACAGTGGAGGTTGAAGGGCCGGTTTCTCAGAATGAGATCTGTTACATTTCTGTCGGTGGCGTAAAGCTGATGTCGGAAGTAATTAAGGTAATAGGTAAGAACGCCTTTGTACAAGTGTTCGAGAGTACACGTGGAATGAAGGTGGGCGATGAGGCTGAATTTGCCGGTCACATGTTGGAAGTAACATTAGGACCGGGTATGTTGTCGCGCAATTACGATGGCTTGCAGAACGACCTCGATAAGATGGACGGCGTGTTCTTGCGTCGCGGACAATATACATTTCCATTGAATAACGATAAACTGTGGAATTTTAAGCCGTTGGCAAAAGTAGGTGACAAGGTCGTTGCAGGCGACTGGCTGGGCGAAGTAGAAGAAAATCTGAAGCCACATAAGATCATGGTGCCTTTTGTGTTTGAAGGAATTTACACCGTTAAAAAAATAGTTGATGCCGGTAATTATACTATAAATGAGGTTGTGGCTGTCCTGATTGACGAGAGCGGCAAGGATGTTGATGTGACTATGGTGCAAAAATGGCCTGTTAAGCGTCCTATTACTTGCTACAGAGAAAAACCCCGTCCATTCAAACTGCTGGAAACGGGCGTCCGTACTATTGATACGGTGAACCCGATCGTTGAAGGCGGAACAGGATTCATTCCGGGCCCGTTTGGTACAGGAAAGACGGTGCTGCAGCATGCTATTTCAAAACAGGCTGAGGCTGATATCGTGGTGATCGCTGCTTGTGGCGAACGTGCGAATGAGGTTGTAGAGGTGTTTACTGAATTCCCTGAACTGATAGATCCGCACACAGGACGAAAGTTGATGGAACGTACGATTATCATCGCAAATACATCAAATATGCCTGTAGCTGCGCGTGAAGCATCAGTCTATACGGCGATGACGATATCCGAGTATTACAGAAGTATGGGGCTGAAGGTCTTATTGATGGCCGATTCCACTTCGCGCTGGGCCCAGGCGTTGCGTGAGATGTCGAACCGTCTGGAGGAACTTCCCGGGCCGGATGCTTTCCCTATGGATTTGTCGGCAATCATTTCAAACTTCTATGCACGGGCAGGATATGTGATCCTGAACAACGGAAAGACGGGTTCGGTAACGTTTATCGGTACAGTTTCACCTGCTGGTGGAAACTTGAAGGAACCTGTGACGGAGAACACGAAGAAGGTTGCACGTTGTTTCTATGCTTTGGAACAGGAACGTGCTGACCGTAAACGTTATCCGGCAGTCAATCCGATAGAAAGTTATTCGAAATATCTGGAATATCCGGAGTTTCAACAATATATCTCTGAAAAGATTTCTTCGAAATGGCTTGACAGTGTAAATGAGATAAAAACGCGTATGCTGCGAGGAAAGGAGATCTCGGAGCAGATAAACATTTTGGGCGATGATGGCGTGCCGGTCGATTACCACGTGACATTCTGGAAATCCGAACTGATCGACTTTGTTATTCTTCAGCAAGATGCATTCGATGCTGTCGATGCTGTTTGCCCTCTGGAACGACAGGAATATATGATGGATCTGGTTGTAAGTATATGCCATTCGGAATTTAAGTTTGATACGTTCCTTGAAGTTATGGATTATTTCAAGAAGATGATCAATATTCTTAAACAGATGAACTATACCCAGTTTAACAGTAAGGAATTTAAGGAGTTCGACGCGCAGTGTAAGCAAATGTTGAGTGAGAAAATCGAAAAGTGATAATTATGAAGGCATTTCAAAAGATATTTACAAAGATTACCCAGATTACAAAAGCGACCTGTTCGCTGAAGGCTACAGGAGTAGGGTATGATGAATTGGCTTCCGTTGACGGAAAGCTGGCTCAGGTGGTGAAGATTATGGGCGACGAAGTAACGTTGCAGGTGTTCTCTGGTACGGAAGGTGTCCGCACTAACGCCGAAGTGGTGTTTATGGGAAAAGCGCCTTCACTGAAGGTCGGTGACCAGTTGGCCGGACGTTTTTTCAATGCTTATGGCGAACCCATTGACGGCGGACCAATGCCTGAAGGCGAAGATGTGGAGATAGGTGGTCCTTCGGTAAACCCTGTTCGTCGTGAACAGCCATCGGAGCTGATTGCTACCGGTATTGCCGGTATCGACTTGAACAACACGCTGGTAACCGGGCAGAAAATTCCGTTCTTTGCCGATCCGGATCAACCGTTCAATCAGGTTATGGCACTGGTAGCGCTGCGTGCCCAGTCCGACAAGATTATTCTTGGCGGTATGGGATTGTCGAATGATGATTATTTATTCTTCAAAAATGCATTTAGTAATGCGGGGGCGCTCGACCGTATTGTGAGTTTCATCAATACGACGGAGGATCCTTCGGTAGAACGTATCCTGATTCCGGACATGGCGCTTTGTGCAGCCGAATATTTTGCAGTAAAGAAGAACGAGAAGGTATTAGTGCTTCTGACCGATATGACCAATTACGCGGATGCATTGGCTATCGTGTCGAACCGTATGGATCAGATTCCTTCGAAGGATTCAATGCCGGGTTCACTCTATTCGGATTTGGCAAAGATTTATGAAAAGGCCGTTCAGTTTCCTGAAGGCGGTTCAATAACGATCATTGCGGTAACAACGTTGTCAGGCGGAGATATTACACATGCTGTTCCTGATAATACAGGATATATCACGGAAGGACAGTTATATCTGCGTAAGGATAGTGATATTGGTAAGGTTATTGTCGATCCGTTCCGCAGTTTGTCGCGTCTGAAACAGAATGTTACCGGGAAAAAGACACGCGAAGATCATCCGCAGGTGATGAATGCCGCCGTTCGTTTGTACGCCGATGCAGCCAATGCGAAGACGAAGCTTGAAAATGGTTTTGATTTGACCGACTACGACAACCGTACACTGGCGTTTGCTAAAGATTATTCGGAAAAACTGTTGGCTATCGACGTCAATCTGAACACGACGGAGATGCTCGATGTAGCTTGGAATTTGTTAGCTAAATATTTCCAACCGGCCGAAGTTAATATCAAGCAGGCTTTGGTTGATAAATATTGGAAAAAGGATTAGTGGCTTATGGCAATAAAGTTTCAATATAATAAGACTTCGCTTCAGCAGCTGGAGAAACAGTTGAAGATGCGTGAACGTTCGCTCCCTACAATTAAAAGCAAGGAGAGCGCGCTTCGACTCGAAGTGAAACACACGCGCGACGAGGTGAACAGGTTGGAACTTCAATTGGAAAAGGAGATTCAGAGCTATCAGGATATGGTGGCGCTGTGGAACGAATTCAAACCTGAACTCATTGCCGTGAGAGATGTCTCTCTTTCGACAAAAAAGATTGCAGGTGTGATTGTTCCGGTGCTTGACGTTATTAAGTTTGATATCGGACACTACAGTCTCTTTAATGCTCCGGCATGGTTTGCTGATGGTATCGATTTGCTCAAAAAATTGGCACATATCGGCATTGAAGCTGAATTTTCGGAGATGAAATTGGAGTTACTTGAACATGCCAGGAAGAAGACGACTCAGAAAGTGAATCTTTTTGAGAAGGTACAGATTCCGGGATACAAGGATGCGATCAGGAAAGTGAAACGGTTCATGGAAGACGAAGAGAGTCTTTCAAAATCGTCGCAGAAGATCATGCGGTCAAATCAGGAAAAGAAAAATACTCAAGAAATGATAAAGGAGGCTGAACTATGATAGTAAAGATGAGTAAGTATACTTTCCTGGTGTTCCACAAGGAATATGACAGCTTCCTTAATACGTTGCGCGATCTGGGAGTGGTGCATGTTAAGCAGTTTAATTCGGTACTTGATAACGCTTCGCTGCAGACCTTACTGGCCGATCGCAAACGTATCGATCAGACGCTCCGATTTTGCAAACGTTCGATTGCTAATAACAAGGACGTAAAAGTGTCCGAGGCAAGGCGGCTCACCAAAGAAGAAGGCCTGAAGCTTGTGGACAAACTGGATATATTGTTGGAGAAAGAGGCACAGTTGCGTACAATGCAGACCTCATTGGAAAAAGATATCGCATACATGGATATTTGGGGCGATTTCAGCTACGAATATATTAACCGGTTGCGTAAATCCGGACTGGAGGTGACATTTTTTACCTGTCCGACGGCCAAGTATGAGCCGAAATGGGGGGAAGAATACCATGCGTTTCTGGTCAATTCGTTTCAATCGGTTTCGTATTTTGTAACCGTTACCAAGAAAGGCGTACCTATTGAAATTGATGCGGATCGTCCGAAAATGCCCCCCAAGAGCCAGCCTGAACTGAATAAGGCTTATCTTGAAGTACAGAAGGACCTTAAAAACGTTATTGAAGAGCAGAAAGTGTATGCTGCAGAACAATACCAGACGTTGATCGAGGTGGATAAAACGATTCAGAACGAGTTCAACATGTCGAACACCATTTATCAGACAAATACGGAAGCTGATGATAAGTTAATGCTTTTGGAAGGGTTTTTGCCTACAGAGGATGTTCGGAAGATGGAGGATGTTTTGAATAAAGGGGATTACTATTATATGCCGTTGGATATAGCTGAGGGTGAGAAAGTGCCTATCAAGTTGCACAACAACCGTTTTACACGCGTTTATGAACCTATCACGCGGATGTTCTCGCTTCCGAATTATGCCGAGTTCGATCCTACACCGTTTTTCGCACCATTCTTCATGTTGTTTTTCGGATTATGTTTTGGAGATGGCGGATACGGATTGCTGGTGGTCATAGCATGTACATTATTGAAACGGAAAGCAAAGGAGGCGATGAAGCCTGTATTTGAATTGTTTCAGTGGCTGGGTTTGGCTGCGATCATTGTTGGTACGCTTACAGGTTCGTTCTTTGGCATAGCTTTGGTAGATGTTCCGGCTTTCAAATCAGTAAAAAGTTATTTTTTAACGAGCGACAATCTGATGACACTGTCAATAGTGATTGGTTTGGTTCAGATCATTTTTGGGAAAGCTGTAGCTGCGCTGAAGATCATGTCCGAACGCGGAAGCAAGTATGGTGTGGCACCAATGGCTTGGGTGTTCGTCATCATTTCACTCTGTGTGGCTCTAGGTCTTCCGGTATTGAAAATTCAGCTTCCGGAAATGGTGAAGAACATCTGCTATGGCATTGCAGCTTTGGGCTTGCTGATAGCCTTCTTCTATAATATTCCGGGGAAGAACATCTTTCTCAATTTCGGCAACGGACTGTGGACCGCTTATGGAATGGCTTCCGGATTACTGGGCGACACGCTGTCGTATATTCGTTTGTTTGCCATCGGCCTGACAGGGTCGATCCTGGGCGGTGTGTTTAACACGCTGGCTATTGATATGACGTCGAGTCTGAATATTCTACTGCGTATCCCCTGTATGCTGTTGATTCTGGCCGCAGGGCATACCATCAATTTTGGTCTGTGCACGATCAGTTCGCTGGTTCATCCGCTGCGTTTGATATTCGTGGAGTATTATAAGAATGCCGATTTTGAAGGCGGAGGCAAAGAATATTTGCCATTCAAGAAAGCGTAAAAAGATTTTTATATCACAATAAAATAGAATAATAACAAAAATATAAATTAAAACAATTTCATTATGGAACCGATTTTATTAGCTTATTTGGGTATTGCATTGATGACAGGTCTTGCTTTCATCGGCAGTAGTTATGGTGTTACAATCTGTGGTAAGACAACCATAGGTGCAATGAAAAAGAATCCGGATGCGCTGGGTACTTACATTGCATTGAGTGCGTTGCCTTCTTCGCAGGGCTTGTATGGTTTTGTGGGATATTTTATGATGCAGAAATTCTTGGTAGCGAACATTTCCATGTTGTCGGCAACCGCTGTTTTCGGTGGAGGTTTGGTTTTAGGATTCGTCGGATTTTTCTCTGCCATTCGTCAGGCTGAAGTTTGCGCCGATGGTATCGTTGGTATCGGTGCAGGTCATAATGTATTCGGTGTGACTATGGTTGAGGCCGTATTCCCTGAATTATATGCTATCCTTTCACTTTTGGTTGTCATTTTAATTGGCGGCACATTACCTGTTGCCTGAATTTTAAATAGACGAGGCTGTATCAGGTACATTTCTGGTGCAGCCTCATTTTATATTTAATCAGATGAAGAACACTTTTAAATCGTTATTGTCGTTATGCCTGTTGTGCGGCTCTGCTTCAATATTCGGACAAACGAATAGTACAGAAACGGCTAATTATACTTTGGCACAAAGATTCACCAAAGATAAATTGACCAATATGTTGTTTACAACGATGGTCGATCCGCACTGGTTTCAAAAAGGGAATTGTTTCTGGTACGAATATAAGACGAGCAAAGGCGACGACTGGTTCGTTGTCGATCCTGCGGCAGGAACGAAGCGTCCGCTATTTGATCTGGATGCTATTGCAGCACAGATCACGGAGATCGTAAAAGATCCGTTTACGGCTCAGCATCTTCCAATAGAGAAACTGGAGACGGAAAGCGACGGACGAACATTTACGTTTCAAATAACTTCGTCGCAGGAGGCTAAAAAAGATACAACACTCAAAAAAGATGAAGATGCGAACAAAAAGGAGGTATTCTATTTTTCTTATGATTATCTGTCGCGTAAACTGACGTGGCTCAAGGATAAAAAGAAAGACACGAAATATCCTGACTGGGCTTCATTTTCGCCTGATGGAAAAACGGTAGTGTATGCTAAAGATTTGAATCTTTACAGAATGACGCGTGCCGACTATGAGAAACTGAAGGAAAATGAAAAAGACAGTACGGTGACCGATACGCAGTTGACTACCTTCGGTGTAAAGAGTTTTGGGTTTGGCGAACCTGAAAATTTACTGAATACAGACACACTTTTGAATGGTAAGCGCAGACCGGTGTATGGTATTGTGTGGTCGCCCGACTCGCGTTATTTTGCTGTTACAATTGATGACAGCCGGACCGTTAAAGAATTGTGGGTGATTCATTCGATGGCTTCTCCAAGACCGACGCTCGAGACTTACAAGTATCAGATGCCGGGCGAAATGGAAGCGCCTATAGAACATCTGTACATGTTTGACATGTCTAACAACAGCTGTAAGGAAATTCAGACTTCGGCATTCAAAGATCAGACGATAGGACTGGGTTATAAACCCATGTTGCAGAGTCAGCGTGATAAGAAAGAACAGGCTTATGTATGGTTGGGTGATAATAGTCGAATTTTTGTTACAAGACAAAGCCGTGATCTTCATCGTATAGATATCTGTTCGTATACGATCGGGCAGGATTCGATCGTTCCTATTATCAAAGAACGCATGAATACCTATCAGGAGATTCGTCCGTTGGCGCTTATCCATGGAGGAAAAGAGCTTATTCAATGGAGCGAACGCGACGGGTGGGCGCATCTGTATTTGTATGATGACAAGGGAACGTTGAAGAACCGCATCACTTCCGGTCCATGGCATGTGGGTCAGATTATCAAAGTGGACGAAGCAAAACGTGTGGTCTACTTTCTGGCCAATGGAAAAAACCCTGATGAGAATCCGTATTACGAACATCTGTATCGTGCCAACCTCGATGGAACCGGACTGCAGCAGCTTTCGACCGGCGATTATTTTCATGATGTACATATTGATGATAATGCACAGTTCATCGTGAGCAACTATTCGAGGGTGAATACTATTCCGCAAACGGATCTGATCGATAATATGGGACGTAAGGTAATGCCTTTGGAGACAAGTGATTTTTCGCAATTGCTGCTTGCCGGATATAAGTTTCCGGAACCGTTCAAAGTGAAAGCTTCCGATGGGGTGACCGATTTGTATGGCGTGATGTATAAGCCTTTTGATTTTGATTCGACGAAGGTGTATCCGATAATCGACTATGTATATCCGGGTCCACAGGTTGAAGCCACTTCATATCCGTTCAGGAAGATGAATGTACGGACCGACAGGTTGGCGCAGGCCGGATTCATTGTGATCACGGTAGGCAACAGAGGCGGGCATCCGAGCCGTTCGAAGTGGTATCATAATTATGGTTACGGTAATCTGCGTGATTACGGACTGGAGGATCAGAAGAATGCTATCATACAACTGGCCGATCGTTATAAATTTATTGATATCAACCGTGTAGGTATTCACGGACATTCGGGAGGCGGATTCATGTCGACAGCAGCGATCTTGCAATACCCGGACTTCTTCAAAGTAGCGGTGTCTTGTTCAGGCAACCATGACAATAGTATTTATAATCGTTGGTGGAGCGAGACGCATCATGGTGTGAAAGAAGTAGTTTCCGAGAAAGGTGATACAACCTTTCAATATAATATTCGCACGAATGAAGAGATTGCCAAGCAACTAAAGGGAAATCTGTTGCTTGTACACGGCGATATTGATGAAAATGTTCATCCGGGCAATACGTTGCGTGTGGCCAGTGCGCTTGTTAAGGCTAATAAACGCTTTGATATGCTTATCTTGCCGGAGCAGCGTCACGGGTACGGTGATATGGACGAATATTTTTATTGGAGACTGGTGGATTATTTCTCACTTCACCTCCTTGGCAAACAGGATGTATCTGTCGATATTCCGAATCGATAGGAATCTGTGAGCAATTGGAAAATTGTTTTTTAGTTTTGTTCGATTAATTAATACAAATATGTGAAAAATGTTTAAAGCCATCGTCCGATTTTCCATACGCAAGAAACTGTTTGTTGGATTAACAGTCTTGTTTCTGCTAATTGGCGGAATATATGCGATGTTGACACTGCCTATTGATGCAGTGCCGGATATTACTAATAATCAGGTGCAAATCGTTACTGTTTCGCCAACATTGGCGCCGCAGGAGGTAGAGCAGCTGATTACGATGCCAATTGAAATCGCCATGCGGAATATTATGAACGTTAAGGAGATTCGTTCGGTTTCTCGTTTTGGACTTTCGCTGGTGACCGTTGTTTTCAAAGATAATGTGCCTACACTGGATGCCAGGCAATTGATAAACGAACAGATTCAGGCGGTTTCGGGAGAAATCCCTGTGGAACTTGGGACGCCGGAGATGATGCCGATCACTACCGGTTTGGGAGAGATTTATCAGTATGTACTTAAGGTTGCGCCCGGCTATGAGAAGAAATATGATGCAATGGAGTTGCGTACAATACAGGACTGGCTGGTGAAGCGACAGTTGTCAGGTATTCCGGGCATTGTTGAGATCAATAGTTTCGGTGGTTATTTAAAACAATATGAGGTGGCTGTAGATCCGGATGCTCTCTATTCGCTGGATATAACGATAGGCGATGTGTATGATGCCCTGAGCAAGAATAATCAGAATACGGGTGGCAGTTATATTGAAAAGATCAACAAAGCTTATTATATTCGCTCGGAAGGGATGATTTCCGGTACTAAGGATATCGAACGTATTGTCATCACAAATAGGGGCGGTATTCCGATACACGTGAGCGATGTAGGCGTTGTACGTCTCGGATCGGCTAAACGTTTCGGAGCAATGACAATGGATGGCAAGGGTGAGTGTGTCGGAGGTATAGCCATGATGTTGAAAGGAGCTAATGCCAATGTGGTAACGAAGGAACTCGAGTCGCGTGTGGCTAAAGTGCAGAAGATGCTCCCGGAAGGAATAAGTGTCGAACCTTATTTGAATCGTTCGGAATTGGTTAGTCGTAATATTTCTACCGTTATACGCAATTTGATTGAAGGTGCAATCATTGTATTTTTGGTTTTGATTGTGTTTCTGGGAAATGTAAGGGCCGGTCTGATTGTGGCTTCGGTGATTCCGCTGGCGATGTTGTTTGCCTTCATATTGATGCATTTGTTTGGTGTTACGGCAAATTTGATGAGTTTGGGTGCGATCGACTTCGGTATTGTGGTTGATGGTTCGATTGTGATCTTGGAAGGAATATTGTCGCATATATATATGCGGCGAGCGTCTCGTAAGTTGACATCTAAGGAAATGGATGATCAGGTGGAAGAAGGTGCAGACGCTGTTGTACGCAGTGCTACCTTTGCCGTGCTGATCATATTGATTGTGTTTTGTCCGATTCTGGTGTTGGGAGGTATTGAGGGGAAATACTTTACGCCGATGGCCAAAACTCTGGTATTCTGTATTATTGGTGCATTGTTGTTGTCGTTGACATATGTACCAATGATGGCATCGTTATTTTTGAAACGTTCGATTAGCGAGAAGGAGACATTTGCCGACAAGTTCTTTAGAAAGCTTAATGTGATTTATAAGAGATGTCTTGATTTTTGTCTCCGACAGATGGCCGGTACGGTGATTGTTGCTTTTACTTGTCTGGCAGCTTCTATGTTTCTCTTTACAAAATTGGGGGCGGAGTTTATCCCGACGATGGATGAAGGCGATTTTGCTATGCAGATGACACTTCCGGCAGGCAGTTCGCTTACAAGAAGTATAGAACTGTCTCGGCAGGCAGAAAAAATACTGATGGATAAGTTCCCGGAAATAAAGCATGTCGTTGCAAAGATTGGTACGGCAGAAGTGCCGACTGACCCGATGGCTGTGGAGGATGCCGATGTGATGATTGTTATGAAGCCGTTTAAGGAATGGACTTCGGCTGCGAGTCGTGCTGAGATGGTAGAGAAAATGAAGGCGGCATTAGATCCTATTAAAGGGGCCGAGTTTAACTTTAGTCAGCCTATACAGTTGCGCTTTAATGAGTTGATGACTGGAGCAAAAGCCGATATAGCGGTAAAACTTTATGGTGAAGATACGCATGAATTGTATGAAAAGGCAAAAGAGGTATCGACTTATATTAAAAAGGTGCCGGGAGCTTCGGATGTGATTGTGGAGCAAACAATGGGACTTCCGCAGTTGGTAGTTAAATACGATCGTGCAAAGATTTCACAGTATGGAATGAATATAGCTGAGTTGAATACAATTATTCGCACGGCTTATGCAGGCGAAACGGCTGGTGTGGTTTTTGAAAACGAACGCCGTTTTGATCTGGTTCTCAGACTCGATAAAGAAAAGGTGTCTGATTTGAATTTGGACAAATTGTTTGTACGTACGGGCGATGATATGCAGATTCCGGTCAGCGAAGTGGCAACAATCAGTCTAGTGAACGGTCCGCTACAAATAAACAGAGATGAAACGAAGCGTCGAATAGTGATAGGTGTAAATGTTCGTAATGCCGATATACAGAAGGTTGTAAAGAATATTCAAACAACTTTGGATAAAAATGTAAAGTTGAAGCCGGGATACTATTTTGAATATGGCGGTCAGTTTGAAAATTTGCAGAGCGCAATCAATACTTTGTCTATTGTTATTCCTGTTGCTTTAATGTTGATATTATTATTGCTGTTTTTTGCATTTAAAAGCATCACATATACCTTGGTGGTATTTTCTACAGTTCCTCTTTCGCTTATTGGTGGTGTATTAGCGCTATGGCTGCGAGGTTTGCCTTTTAGTATTTCGGCTGGCGTCGGATTTATAGCACTTTTTGGTGTGGCGGTGTTGAATGGTATTTTGATGATCAACCATTTTAATGACATTCGTAAACAAACAAAATATAAGATGACGACAGATAAGATTATTGGTTCAGGTTGCCCGCATCTTTTACGACCTGTATTTCTGACAGGTTTGGTCGCTTCATTAGGTTTTGTCCCAATGGCGATAGCAAAATCGGCCGGGGCTGAAGTACAGCGTCCGTTAGCAACGGTGGTGATAGGAGGACTTATTGTTTCGACGATATTTACACTGATTGTCATTCCTGTGTTTTATCGTATCGTTAATGTTTTTCCATTCTGGTGGCGGAAGATGCTGAAGAAAAGTCATAGTGCAAACTTGCCTGTTATTATTGGTGTAATGTTGTTTATTTCGGGCGTTAGTTACGGACAGGAGGTCGTGCAGTCGGAACCGACGAAAGTAACACTGGATGAAGCTATTGCTATGGCGTTACAGAATAGTCCGAGAATGAAAACTTCGGCCATGTCGATAGAGAAGGCGCGTACTGCTAAGGGTGAAGTTTTTGAGATTGCTCCAACAGCTGTAAGTGTTTCGTGGGGGCAATTGAATGGCTCCTATAGAAGCGATTATCAAATGGATGTGAATCAATCTCTAGGTTCATTACTGACTCCTTATTACAAGAATGCTTTGGTCAATAAACAAGTAGTTACCAGTGAACTATATCGCGAACTGGTCAAGAAGGAAACTATAGCCGAAGTGAAGCGTGCGTGGGCTTACTATTTGTATGCCTATCGGTTGCATTCGCTCTACTCGGAGCAAAATGATCTGGCAGATCGCTTGCAGAAAGCCGGAAAGCTGCGCTATGAACAGGGTGATATTTCTTTGCTCGAACGGAACATGACGGCAACACTGGCCGCTGATCTGCGTTCGCGACTGATTCAATCCGAGCAGGATCTGAATATGGCCGGCCGCCGTTTTGCATGGGTCAGCTGTTCCGGTCGTCCGATCATACCGGTGGATACGGCGATTATCATGTATCCGGTTATTGAAGAGGCAAATGTGGCAGCTTCGGTCTATCAGAATTATTATGGAAGTCTTGTCGCTGAAAAGAAAGCACAGTATAAAGTTGAACAGAGTCGTTATTTTCCTGAATTATCAGTTGGATATCAACATCAGAAGATAGCTCCGCTGACCGGACTTAATTCCTGGATGGTAGGAGTTTCTTTCCCGCTCTTTTTTGCTCCTCAGGCAAGTCGTGTGAAGCAGGCACGTATAGATAGTCGTATAGCTCAAACAGAAGCTGATATGAATGTTTTGACGTTAAATTTTAAGATTTCCGAATTACATCAAACATTGAAGAAACAGCTGGAGAGCATCCGTTATTATACAACAGGTGCGATTCCGGAAGCTGATGCACTTCTGAAGAGTGCACTTGTCGAGTTTAGAGAAAGTGAAACGGATATTACGCAGTTTGTGCAGAGTATCAATTCTGCGCGTGATATTTATAAGGGATATATTGAGGCCGTATATAATTATAATATAGCTGCTTTAGAGTTGGATTTATATAGCACAGAAAAATAAGTTGGATATGAATAGTAATATGAATCTTTTAGGTCGACAAGTCAGGATAAAAAAAGTTTTGATTCCTTGTTTCGTTTTATTGTTGATCGGCTGCAGCCAGTCGAGAACGGCAGATAATGCTGTTTCTGTGGAGCCGGATACAACAAAGAAGGTCGTTACTGTTGACACAACAAAGCAGGATACGATGAAAGTAGATGCTATGACGTCGGCTACGGCAATGCCGAACCATTCGTCGTTCAATGGCATTCTGATGGTGCCTCCACAACGTTTTGCTACGGTGACTCTGACTATGGGAGGAAAAATTCATTCTGTAAATGTGTTGTCGGGAAGCTATGTGAAAAAAGGTGTATTGCTCGCTACGTTAGAGAATCCGGAATTTGTCTCATTGCAGCAAAACTATCTGGAAGCGCATGCTCAGGCCGAATATCTGGAAGCCGAATTTCGTCGTCAGCAGAGATTAAGTACGGAAGAAGCTGCTTCTCAGAAACGTTTTCAGCAGAGTAAGGCTGATTATCTGTCGATGAAGAGTCGATTGGAAGCTACGTCTGCTCAGCTGACATTATTGGGCATTATCCCTCAAAGCTTGTTGAATGGAGGCATTCGTATTTACCTTGAAGTAAAAGCGCCCTTGGATGGATATGTAGCAGCGTTGAATGTGAATCTGGGTAAATATATCAGTGCAGGACAGCCTTTGTGTGAAGTGATCAATAAGGGTGAAACCTTGTTACGTATGACTGCTTATGAAAAGGATCTGAAAGATCTGTTGCCTGGAAGACACGTTCAGTTTCGTGTGAATGGTATGGGAACACAAACTTTTCATGCAACGCTCATTTCTGTAGGGCAGGAGGTCGATAAAACGAATCGGTCGATTGAGGTTTATGCCCGCGTGAAAGAAAGCAATCCGCGATTCCGTCCCGGAATGTACATATCTGCACGCGTAGAAAAATAAAGCGTGCAGATATACATTCGAGAGCATGGCAACTGAAATGTCAGCCGCCTATAATTGTTTCCAGACCGTGTGCAGCAAAAATTTCCTGACAATGTTGTACCTGTTCGTCTGAAGGCGCAGCAAAAGAATAGTGGTTGGGGTTATATACTGTTCCTAATTTTTCATGTTTCCCCATTCCGATCTCATGATAAAGAAGCAGGTTCACCGTTTTTCTTTCCCAGGGCAGCGAAGCTAGAAACTCCGCCGAGCGGGTGATATTTTCATCGTCGGCATTGACTCCTTCGATGAGAGGAATACGAATCTGAAAATCATGACCGGCCTTGGCAATCATCTCCAGATTTGAAAGAATAAGTTCATTGGGGACGCCGCAGAAAAATTTATGTTTGGCCGAATCCATCTGCTTGAGGTCAACGAGAAAAAGCTCGCAGTTCTCCATGACTTCCCTGACTATTTCAGGACGCGCGTAGAGTGTTGTATCTACTGCACGATGAATGTCTTCCTTTCCACAACGTTTCAACATCTCAAGCAGATCTTGAGGATGCATCAGCGGTTCGCCACCACAGAATGTGACGCCGCCTTCCGAACGATCCATTACGGCTGTTTCCTTCAGAATCTGCTCCATCAACTGGTCGTAAGTGTAATCTGTCCCGGAAATCTCCATGGCCAATGTCGGGCAAACTTCTGCACATGTTCCGCAAAGAACGCATTTTGTCTTGTCGGTGACAATTCCATCCGGCGTGAGCGTGAGTGCCTGATTAGGACAGCTCTTAACGCAAGTCTGACAACCGATGCATTTTTTCTTTGTGTAGAGTTTTACTTTTTTCGGAGATATTCCTTCCGGATTATGACACCATACGCAGGAAAGAGGGCAACCTTTCATGAAGAGGGTTGTCCGGATACCCGGTCCGTCATTGATAGCGTATCTTTTTATATCAAATATAAGCATGATAATTTCTTAAAATATAATCGGCAATTGATACAGAATGCTTATTCCTTACTGTAATCAACTGTCGATTATCTATTATTTAGAACGTCTCCTGTTCTGTACGGGCAATAATATCAGCCTGAAGATCGGAGTTCATATCGTTAAAATAGTCACTATAGCCAGCTACGCGTACCAGCAGATCCCGATAATCTTCAGGGCATTTCTGCGCTGCATAAAGTGTTTCTGTATCTACAATGTTGAACTGGATATGATGTCCACCCAAAGCAAAATAGGTCCGGATCAGTGAAGACAGTTTGGCTATATCTTCTTCGCGTTTCAACAAACTTGGCAAGAAGCGCTGGTTCAACAGTGTACCGCCGCTCTTTATCTGATCAAGTTTGCCCAACGATTTGATGACGGCCGACGGTCCGTGAGTATCTGCACCCTGTGACGGAGAGGTACCGTCAGAGATAGCTTTCTCAGCCAGACGTCCGTTTGGTGTGGCATTCATCACTTTGCCAAAATAGACATGGCAGGTGGTTGAAAGCATATTTAAGTGGAAGCATTCGCCTTTCGTATTGGGTTTACCTTCGATGGCATCATATAAATCGTTGTATACTTTGACTGCAATAGTATCGGCATACGGATCATCATTTCCAAAGAACGGCGTGCGGTTCAGAATAGTCTGACGCATTGTCTCCGAACCTTTGAAATTGTTATCCAGCGCTTTCATCATTTCATCCATCGTGTAGCGTTTTTCTTCAAAGATATGTTTCTTCAGCGAAGAGAGACTATCCGTGATGGTTCCCAGACCCGTACATTGGATGTAGTTTGTATTATAGCGCGGTCCGCAGTTGTAATAGTCGCGTCCTTTAGCAATACAGTCGTCGATAAACAGCGACAAGAACGTTGCAGGCGCGTATTTAGCGAACATGCGGTCGATATAGTTGCTGACGCGAATCTTCATGTCAACAAAGTAATGCAGCTGTTTCATGAATGCCGCATAGAGCTCGTCGTATGAACCGAAGTTTCTCGGATCACCCGTTTCGAGTCCGACCTTGCGACCGGATACCGGATCGATCCCGTTGTGAAGTGTCACTTCCAAAATCTTCGGAACATTCAGATAGCCTGTCAAAACATAAGCTTCTTTGCCAAAAGCGCCTACTTCTATGCAACCGCTGCATCCGCCTTCGCGCGCATCGGGAAGCGCTTTGCCTTGACGCATAAGTTCCTGAACATAAACATCCGGATTGAATACGGATGGATATCCGTGACCCTGACGAATGACCTTACAGCCGGCGCGCAGAAAACGTTCCGGAGTACATGCGCTGATATGTATTGCGCTACCCGGTTGCAGAATATGCAATTCTTCGATCGTCTCGAGCATGATGTAAGATACTTCGCTTACACCGTCGCTGCCATCGGTTTTTATGCCACCGATATTCAGGTTCGTGAAATCGTTGTATGTCCCGCTTTCCTTCGCTGTAATACCTACTTTGGGAGGAGCTGTATGATTATTGACTTTGATAAAGAAGCACGACATCAACTCTTTAGCTTCTTCGCGGGTAAGCGTGCCTTCTTTGATGCCCTTTTCATAGAACGGAGCAAGATGCTGATCGAAATGTCCCGGGTTCATGGCATCCCAGCCATTCAGTTCGGTGATTGTTCCCAGATGAACAAACCAGTACATCTGTATGGCTTCCCAGTAATCGCGCGGAGCATGAGCAGGCACCCAACGGCAAACCTCGGCAATACGCTTCAGTTCGGCCTTGCGTTTCGGATCCGTTTCAGTGAGCGACATCTCGTCAGCCAGGTCGGCATGGCGTTCTGCAAACACGATTGCGGCGTCGCAGGAGATGGCCATTGCGGTCAGTTCTTCCTGTTTGTCGGTCGCTTCAGGATCATTCATGAAATCGAGGCTGTCAATATGTTTCTGGATTTTTTCCTTCAAATCCAGCATGCCGTATTTATACACTTTGCTATCCAGTGCGGTATGCCCCGGAGCACGCTGTTCCATGAATTCGGTGAACATCCCGACTTCGTAAGCGTCTTTCCATTCCTGCGGAACATGGCTGAAGATGCGTTCGCGCTGCGTGCGTCCATTCCAGTATGGAATCACTTCGCGTTCATAGGTGTCGATATCTTCCTGACTGATGGTGTAGCGTTGCAATTCGCGTGTATTCAACACATGCAAATCTTCTGTGCTGTGGCAGGTCAGTTCCGGAAATGTGGGTACACATTTGGGTTTCGGTCCGCGTTCGCCGACAATCAGTTCGTCTTTGCCGATATAGATTGTTTTCTTTTTGCAAATTTCCAGGAAGTTCATAGCCCGAAGAATAGGAATAGGATATTTGCCATAGTTCTCTTTATAAAAGCGGGTTTCAATCAAAGCCCGTTCGATTGACAACGAAGGTTGAGCTTCGAAAGTCTCCTTGCGCAACCGTTTGATCCGGTCGTTCATGCCATAAGCCGCTGCCTGATTGGCAGGCGCAAAGTTTGATGCACTTCTGGGTGCACGCTGAGCAGTCATTGTACTCATATACAAAGTATTTTTATTGAATTAATAATCGAAAAAAGAAAGTCGGGAAAAATTTTGCAGTGCAGATGCTGCAAGTCAATAGGCGTAAGGACTTGTTACACGTAGTATATCAAACAATTAAAAAGCCGTCTGTAGGATTTTAAAAACATTGTACTTTCCTTTTATTGAACGATGCAAATATAAAAATAATTTTGTAAAGTAGCATATATACTGCCCGATTTTTTTTGAAGCAAGTAAATATCAGTCTTCATAAAATATTTTAAAGCATTGTATTTCATGTGTTTATTCATTTTAATTATTTTAACGGGCACGAACTTGTCCAAGATTACTTATTGATATTCAATCAATTGCAAAGGTTTGGGGCACGAACTTGTCCATGATATTAATATTAAAACAAAAAATATATATAATATAAAGAGATTAAAAATAGAGAAAGTGCCATCACCAAACCCGGTTTAATCTCTAAACGGCAAGGATGAAAATCCGAAGATTTCGATCCCGCCGGAAGGGTACAGCAATCCTTCCGGGGCCTGAATACAGGCTCCTGTATAAATACTATCCGATTGCTGCAGAACATGATCCGTCACGGCTTTTCCTTTTGCAGGACGGCAGTGTCTCCGCAGAGACCACCGCCTGTACACCGTGCAGACCGACTGACAATACCATAGTGCGGGGCTTCTTCGCCAAGATGCCCGTATGCCTTGCTGCCGACGCTACGGCAGCACACATGCCCTCTCTTCATCATCACCGCCGACGTGCGCCGGTGTCTTGTGCCCGACCTCTGCCACCCGGCTGCCTTCCGCAGCTATGCATCGCCGCGATAGGTGGCAACAGTCCCGCACAGGAACACCCGTCGTCGTATATCAACCATGGAGGGCAACCCTCCGGTCAGGAACAGAACAACAGCCGGCGATCAACGGCTGTTGCAGTCCAACCCCAAAGGGCAGCCGCCTGTCTGTGCTTGCGCCGGCACAGACCGACAACCTCAATATATACCCACAAAAAACTATTTTATATTTGAAAAAAAACATAGCATTCCCCGTCTCAAAAGTATATACTTTTAATACACGAAAGTATATACTTTCACCACTCAATAGTATATACTTTTGTTTCGGAAAGTATATACTTTTTTTTTACAGAGAATATTACCTACATATTTAGGGAAACAACATGAGTTGCGTGCAAAAGCACGTCATTCAGTACCCGGATTTTTAACCTCCTGATCCCTAACTTCGGTTTGATACTTGGAGTAAAACGTACTGCCCACTTTTTCCACCTTAAGGATTTGTTTACAGGTATTCGATTCATAGCTATTTTTCTTTTGATTACATGATTTGCAAATATACAAAATATTTTTGTTACATGCAAATATTTTTCGAATTAAATCAATAAATATATCAATAAAAATAAATAGCCGATTCAACCGGCAAATAGGACAGAGATAAATCGCTATCCCAAAATCGCGCCCGGCACGGGGAACACATGAAGAGAATATCAGGTTACTGATTTCAGAAAGACGAAGTAAAAAAAACAGAACACAGATGCAAAATAAATTTGTCATTCCATGTAGAAATAGTTATTTTTGCAGTCGGTCAAAGAGACAAACAAAACATTCAACGCGAGATTATCTTAAGATCTATTTGTCTTTATACCGGATTAACCTCTTTCAATAGAGGCTTTAAAATGTAAACAATGAGATTATCATTTATAAGTTTAGCCAGTGGGAGCAGCGGAAACTGTTACTATTTAGGCACACCCGAATACGGGATTCTTATCGATGCCGGAATAGGATTCCGCACCATAAAAAAAGTGCTCAAGGACAGAGAAATTGATTTTTCAAAGATCCTGGCTGTGCTGGTGACTCATGATCATGCCGATCATATCAAAACAGTAGGATATCTTGGAGAGGAATGTTGTATTCCCATCTACGCCACTGAAGGCGTACATCTGGGAATTGAAAGAAGCCGGTATGTTGAAGAGACGCTCATCCATTCACGCAGAATCATAGAAAAGGAAGTGCCCTTCTATATCCGCGATTTCAAAATCACGGCTTTCGAAGTGCCTCACGACAGTACAGACAACGTAGGCTACCTGATCGAATACGGGACTCATGCTTTTACCATCGCAACCGATGTGGGACATATAACTGATACGGTAGGCAAATATATTTGCAAAGCCAATCATCTGGTTATTGAGGCCAACTACGATGAAGAGATGCTTAAGTTCGGTACCTATCCAGAGTTCCTTAAAGAACGTGTTGCCAGTCCGACAGGACATCTCAGCAATCGCGAAGCTGCAGAATTTCTGGCAACGCACTACGATCCCAAACTGAAGAATATATGGCTCTGTCATCTGAGTCGCGATAACAATCATCCTGAACTGGCCTACAAGACCGTGGACATACGCCTCTTTGAAGAAGGAATCCGCGTCGGAAAAGATGTTACCCTGGTCGCACTAAAGAGAACAACGCCATCAGAAGTATATTTTTTCGAATAATAAACCTACCATGAATAAACCACGCCTCTACCTTATTATATATAACAAAAGGATATCGCAAAAAAAAACAATAATCTAAATCCTTTTAAACAAAGTAATTATTACATCACCTTGAAATAAAGATTATCTTTGTCAACAGTTTATGACAAATAAATATGGAAAAGAATAAAATGATTAAAGCTTTTTCGGGTATATTCTTAGGAATGTTTCTATGCTGTACACTCATCCATGCGCAAGAGTTACCGGTCGCTAAGAGCCGTATGAATCGGGAGAAATTGAATATCGGTACTTATTTCCTGCAAAACTATGCTTCAACGGAAGCGCATGTAAAAGATCTCGCAGCCTGCGGGATCGATTTTGTTGTGTGTATGCGTAATGACCGGCCTGCTTTGAATTTATTTCAAAAGTATCACGTTGGAGCTGTCGTTACTGATATTTTACCCCACTGGTGGGGTGGCGACGGGGATAATGCCGGAAAACTGGAAAAGAGCAATCCATTGTCGAAGTATGAGAAGGCAGCACAAAGCTTCCGGGATCATCCGGCTGTTTGGGGAATTGATATAGGCGACGAGCCTTCAGCGCTCGACTTCCCTTATTATGGGAAGGTCTATTCAAAAGTAAATAAACTGTTTACGAACCAGTTTCCTTATCTGAACCTTTATCCCAATTACGCTTCCGTATCCGAAAACAGCGACAAACAGACTGTGAATCAGTTAGGGACATCGAATTATACAGAACATATTGCACAATACTGCAAGAACGTCCCCGCCGATTATATTTGTTATGATTTTTACCTCTATTCCATCAATGTGCCTCGTGCTTATGAGAACCTTCGCATCGTTTCGGATGCCTGCTTGGGGACCAAACGGAGTATGTGGATTGTTCTGCAAGTCAATTCGAATAACGAAAAACAGTGGATCAGTGAAAACGAGCTTCGCTTCCAAGCTTATACGGCCATGGCTTTTGGTGCGGAGAATATCATCTGGGCATGCTATACCGCAGGATGGTGGCATAACCAGGTGCTTGATGAAAAAGGGAACAAGACACAGCAGTACGACAAGCTGAAAAAGGTGAACGCAGAGCTTCATCAGCTGGGTGGCGAGTATATGAAATACCGCCGGACAGCTACCGCGTTTGTCGGATTCGAAGGAACTGAATGGTTGAAGGAGGTAAACCAGACCTCTTATGCCTCCTTGAATAATGGGGTGTTCACAGACGTTTGCACCGAAGATGCTTCTCCACTAGTCATCGGATCCATGATCTCCCGTTCGGGCAACGGCAGTTCGGCTCTGTTCATCTGCTCGGCCGATGATCCTTATGACAAAGCGCCAAAAGAACATGTGGTCCGCTTCAAAACCGACCATAGAGTCGTCAAAGCTTATGGCGGATCAGGAGAAATCAATGTAAAATCAGAAAACGGGTATTACACCCTTCCCATCACATCGAATGCGGGAATAATCATCAAAGCCGATATCAAATAGAAGCCTCAAAGAACTTCTGTATGGCCTGAAAAAGATTGAAATATATTTATTACAGAATTCATGAAAAGTATTTTATTATAAATTTTGCATAGTTCAAAAAAGTATCTATCTTTGCACCCGCAAACAAAAAAAGTTGCATGAATGACTTCGTAGCTCAGTTGGTAGAGCAAATGACTCTTAATCATTGGGTCGAGGGTTCGAGCCCCTCCGAGGTCACTTCATAAAGCGACTTATTTGTAAACAAAGACTTCGTAGCTCAGTTGGTAGAGCAAATGACTCTTAATCATTGGGTCGAGGGTTCGAGCCCCTCCGAGGTCACCTTGAAATAAACAGAGATTTACAATCTGAATTTATTTCTCTCAATCTCCCCGTATTGAGAAAAGGTGTCAATCCCCCATCCTTTATAATTTCATTTTGAAATAAATAAAGTGAAAATATAACTCCGCCATAACCGGATCAAAATTACCTGTCTGAAAATTCAAAACAGTTTCTTGCATAAATCAGAAAAATAGTAGTATCTTCGTCCCGGAACATAAAAAGAAGAAACATCATGAAAAAAAAGAATCTGACTTTATTAGTTGCTGTGACACTATCCAGCAGTATACTATTTTCATCATGCATCGGATCATTCAGCCTTACCAATAAACTTCTGGATTGGAATAAAAACATTGATACCAAATTTGTCAATGAGCTGGTATTCGTTGCCTTTTGCATCGTCCCGGTCTATGAAGTATCCGCTCTTGCCGATATTTTAGTACTCAATTCAATCGAGTTCTGGAGTGGAGATAATCCTGTAGCTGCAACAGGTACCGTAAAAACCATCGATACACAAAACGGAACATACACTGTTGAAACAGAAAAAGACGGATATCACATTCAAAAACAAGGCGAGAATAAAGCCATAGATCTTGTATACAACAAAACTGACGAAAGTTGGAGTGTTAAAGCAAATGGTGAAAGTACAAAGCTTTTCAAGTATATGGATAATAAAAATGAAGTTATCATGTATCTTCCCGACGGAAAAGAGATGAACGTGGAACTAAGTCATACAGGCGTATTAGCGTTCAGACAAGTAGCCGACAACTACTCTTTCTATGCCGCCAGATGACATTTCACGAATAGTATTCAAAATAAAACAAGGTTCAGTTACTGAACCGATATAATAAACATTCTAAAGTAATTCATCCGACACGGATTACACTGATCTGAGAAATTCTCCCATAGGAGCGTTTTATTTCAGTGTAATCCGTATTATTTTAATATCGAAAACACATTTTTCAGAACCCGTTTATACATTTTTCAATTATTTTACGTTAGTACTACTAAAGTAAAATGTATATGAAGATTCGTGCTATAGCTGCACTGCTATTTATATTATTATCAATTCATATTTTCGGACAGGGAAGAGCCAAAATTACCGGCTTCGTACGTGATGCCGACGGAAACCCATTGGAGCTTGTCAATATAAGGGTAAAAAACACATTGAACGGGGCCATGAGCAACGACAAGGGATTCTACTCTGTCACAGTTTCCGCAGGCGACTCGGTTACAATCATCTATTCTTGTCTGGGTTATCAAAAATCCGAACGAATTATTCCTGTTGTCAGCAAAGATATGCGGCTGAATGTAATGATGCATTCGGCTTCTCTGGAATTGGGCGAGGTCGTTGCAACGGCTATCCGCAAACAGACAACAACACTCGAGACATTGAATGCCGATAAGGTGAAGCTCCTTCCCGACCCTGCAGGCGGAAGCATTGAGAGTCTGGTTGTCACCTATGCAGGCGTCTCAACCAATAATGAACTAAGCTCTCAGTATTCCGTACGCGGAGGCAGTTATGACGAGAATATCGTTTACGTAAATGGAATGGAAGTATTCAGACCATTATTGATTCGTTCCGGTCAACAGGAAGGATTAAGCTTCATTAATCCGGATATGACCGAATCGGTTAATTTCTCTGCGGGCGGGTTTGAAGCGCGTTATGGCGACAAGATGAGCTCGGTTCTTGATATCACCTACAAAAAACCAAAAGCCTTTGAAGGTTCGGCTACGGCCAGTTTCATGGGCGCAAATGCTTATGTCGGCAGTTCAAGCGGCAAGTTCACCCAGGTAACCGGTATCCGTTACAAAACGAGTCGCTCACTATTGAAAACGACCGATACGGACGCTGAATTCGATCCGAATTTTATTGATGCGCAAACTTATATCACTTATAAACTTGCTCCAAAATGGGAAGTCAATGTATTAGGCAATATCGCCACGAATAATTTCAGGTTTACGCCCTATAGCCGTGAGACCTCTTTCGGAACAATCAATGATGCAAAAAAATTCAAAGTCTACTTCAATGGGCGCGAACGTGATAAGTTTGAAACATTATATGGAGCGTTTACGCTGAAACACAACCTGAATGAAAATTCGGAAATAGGATTCCAGACATCAGCTTTCAGCAGTAAAGAAGAAGAAGGTTATGACATTGCCGGTGAATATTGGTTGAAAGATGCTGAAGATACCGCAAACGGTCAGGAAACAGAGAGTCTGGAAGTGGGGCGCAACCATGAGCATGCCCGTAATCGTCTTCGTTCTAATATAATAAATGTAGGCCATTACGGAAATATACGATATAAGTCGAATACGATAAGATGGGGTGCGACGGTACAACTGGAAAAGATCAACGACAAGATCAGCGAATGGGAGAAACGCGATTCTTCAGGCTATTCTCTTCCACAGGGAGGAGGAACAACGAATGTGATCTCAAACCTTTTCTCGGACAACGAACTGAACAGCACCAGAATCATGGGCTACATTCAAGATGCTTTCAAATTCAGGACCGAGCAGGGAATGTTTACGATTGTGGGAGGCATACGAGGCAACTACTGGAACTTCAACAAAGAATTCATTTTCAGTCCGAGAGCGTCTGTTGGATTCATTCCCAATGCCAATCAGAATCTAACATTCCGTTTGGCTTCGGGAGTCTATTACCAGGCTCCGTTTTACAAAGAGCTAAGAAAAACGGTTCAGGACGAAGCAGGCAACAGTGTGATTGAATTGAACAAAGATTTGAAATCGCAACGCTCCATCCATTTTATTCTGGGAAGCGACTATACTTTCCGGGCCGTCGACCGGAACTTCAAGTTCAGCACAGACCTTTACTACAAAAAGCTGGACAACCTGAATCCTTACACCATCGATAATGTCAAAATAAGATACTATGGCGAAAACTGTGCAAAAGGCCATGCTTTAGGCGTCGATTTTAAATTCTTCGGCGAGTTTGTGCCGGGCACAGATTCATGGATCAGCTTCTCATTAATGAAAGCGGAACAAACCATCCGCAACACAGTCACTGTACCTATGCCCAACAGCCAGGGCTATAACGTATCGTTGTTCTTTCAGGACTATTTTCCGGGATACAAACGCATCAAACTCAATCTTAAAGGGGTATTATCAGGCGGACTGCCAGTCACGGCTCCCCGCAAAGGCTATGAAGAAGGCTATTTTCGTACGCCGGCCTACAAACGTGTAGACCTCGGCTTCTCATACCAGCTGGCAGGAGGAACAGATGAATTCATGAATAGAGGATTTTTCGGATATTTAAAAAATATTTGGCTCGGACTAGACATCTTCAATCTGTTCGATATGAAAAATACCAGTTCTTATTACTGGATAACAAATATTGACAACCAACAGTATGCCATTCCTAACTATTTGACCGGCAGACAACTCAATTTGCGACTAATTGTCGACTTCTAAAAAGCACTTCATCTTTAAATTATACTTAAAAACAAGTCGAAAAATAGAATATAATTAATAGACAATGTTTGCCTTCTTATTAAAAAAATGTACCTTTGCCGAAAAGTTTAAATAAGAGAACCATTTATTTTAAATTATATTGACATGGAACTAACACATATCGAACATCTGGGTATTGCAGTGAAGAGCATTGAAGCCTGTTTGCCGTATTATGAAGGCGTATTGGGCCTTAAATGCTATAGCATTGAAGAAGTACCTGACCAAAAAGTAAAAACGGCTTTCTTCAAAGTCGGACAAACCAAATTAGAGCTTTTGGAACCGACGAGTGAAGACAGCACGATTGCTAAATTTATCGAAAAGAAAGGGGAAGGGATTCATCATATTGCATTTGCAGTACCTGATGTACAAGCTGCTTTAGACGAGGCCGCATCAAAAGAAATCAGACTGATTGACAAGGCTCCTCGCGGAGGCGCAGATGGATTAAGCATCGCTTTCCTTCATCCGAAATCTACATGTAGCGTATTGACCGAGCTTTGCATGCCGGGCAAGAAATAATACTACACAAAACAATTGACAATCGACAGGGAATAATGTCTTTCCCAAAATATCGGTTGCCAATTGTTATTTTGCAAGACATTTATAACAACAAATCAATTAAATACAATGAGTAACCAGCTTGAAAAAGTAAAGGAGCTTATCGCCCTGCGCGAAACAGCTCGTTTGGGTGGTGGAGAAAAAAGGATCGAATCACAGCACAAGAAAGGCAAATATACTGCCCGCGAACGTATCGCAATGTTGCTGGATGAAGGCAGTTTTGAAGAGTTAGACATGTTTGTAAAGCATCGCTGTACAAACTTCGGTATCGAAAAGACTAAATTCTTAGGCGACGGTGTCGTAACCGGTTATGGTACGATAGAGGGTCGTCTGGTTTATGTCTATGCACAGGATTTCACTGTATTCGGTGGTGCTTTGTCGGAGACACTGGCCTTGAAAATTTGTAAAGTAATGGATCAAGCCATGAAAATGGGTGCTCCCGTTATCGGACTGAATGATTCCGGCGGCGCACGTATCCAGGAAGGTGTAAACGCTTTGGCAGGTTATGCGGAGATTTTCCAGCGTAACATTCTGGCATCAGGCGTGATCCCGCAGATTTCCGGTATTTTTGGCCCTTGTGCCGGCGGTGCTGTTTATTCTCCTGCATTGACCGATTTCAATATCATGACACGCGGAACAAGTTATATGTTCCTGACAGGTCCTAAAGTTGTAAAGACGGTTATCGGCGAAGACGTAACAGCCGAACAGTTAGGCGGTGCAAGCATACACTCTACAAAATCAGGTGTCGCTCACTTCGCAGTTGATAACGAAGAAGAAGGATTAAGTTTAATTCGCAAGTTGCTCAGCTATTTGCCGCAGAACAATCTTGAAGAGACTCCGCTTCTGGAATGCAATGATCCTATCGATCGTCTGGGTGACAATCTGAATGGGATTATTCCTGACGATCCAAACCATGCCTACGATATGTATGATGTTATTCGTACTATTGTTGATAACGGTGAATTCCTTGAAGTTCATGCTGACTATGCAAAGAACATCATTGTCGGTTTCGCTCGTTTTAACGGCGAAGCTGTTGGTATCGTTGCCAACCAGCCGAAAGTAATGGCCGGTTGTCTGGATAGCAATTCATCTCGTAAAGGAGCTCGTTTCGTACGTTTCTGCGACGCATTCAATATTCCTTTGGTAACATTGGTCGATGTACCGGGATTCCTTCCGGGAACAGGTCAGGAATACAACGGTGTTATCCTCCACGGTGCAAAATTGCTTTACGCATACGGGGAAGCCACTGTACCTAAGGTAACTGTCACATTGCGCAAATCATATGGTGGAGCATACTGCGTTATGAGCTCTAAACATCTTCGCGGTGATATGAATTATGCATGGCCGACAGCCGAAATCGCAGTTATGGGTCCAAGTGGAGCTGTAGAAATCATCTTTGCAAAAGAGGTTGCCGCTGCAGAAGATCCAAAAGCATGTACTGCAGAGAAAGAGGCTGAATACAAGGATGCATTTGCTAATCCGTATAATGCCGCTCAGTATGGTTATATTGACGATGTTATCGAACCTCGTAATACACGTTTCCGCATTATTCGTGCATTGCAACAACTTCAAACAAAGAAGTTAAGCAATCCGGCTAAGAAACATGACAATCTGCCTCTCTAATTCTCAAAATAAGGAACGAATATGATAAATAAAAGAATTGGAGCATTGCTACTATCTGTTTCCTTGCTGCTTATTTCATTCGGGGCAAAGGCACAGAGAGCAGAAGCTATGCGATTAAATGAAGTGCTTGAAATCAATGTCACCAACATGGTTGATGACTATGGTAATCACAGCGCATGGATAGAGCTGTATAACAGTTCTGCGGGTCCTGTCAACTACGGAGGATGCTATATTACCAACGATAAAAACAATCCGAAAAAATATTGCATTCCGAGAGGTGACTACAGAACAAACATACAACCTCATCAATGCGTAGTATTCTGGGCTGACGGTGTAGGAAATCGTGGAACTTATCATCTGAATTTTACATTAGATCCGACCAAGGAGAACTATATTGCACTCTATGATGCCGACGGAAAAAATCTGATTGACGAAGTGACTATTCCGGCCGGTCAGACAGCAGATGTCAGCTATGGGAGATCAAAGGACGGTAAAGGTGAATGGGGCATTTTACCTAAATTAACTCCTGCCGCTAATAATATTACAAACGACTCTAATGAAAAAATTGAGAACTTCCAGATACACGATGCCTGGGGTATTGCAATTACAATTACCTCTATGGCAACTGTGTTTGTAGGGTTATTCCTTCTTTATATAATTTTCAAACAGATTGGTAGAGCTTCCATCAGAGCCAGCAAACGTAATGCACTAAAAGCAGCGGGCAAAGCTGTTCCTGTAAATGCCGGTGAAGAATCCGGAGATATTTTTGCAGCTATCGCTACGGCATTATATGAACTGGATGATGACAATCATGATAATGAGCAAACTGTACTGACAATCAGGAAAGTAACTCGTAATTACTCTCCATGGAGTTCTAAGATTTATGGTTTACGCGAAGTTCCAAAAAAGAAGTAGTCACTATTAAAAATTTAATTAGATGAAAAGTTTTAAATATACCATCAACGGTAACGTATATAAAGTACATATTAACTCAGTAATTGATGATGTCGCTGATGTTGAAGTAAATGGTTCTCCATACCATGTAAAAATGGAAAAACCGGCTAAAACTCAAATGGCGCCTCCCGTTAAACGTCCTGCTCAGGCTCCGACAACAAACAGTGGCGAACCTGTTGTAGCCCGTCCGGCTACAGAGACGACGCAAGGAGCAATCAAGACTCCACTGCCCGGAGTAATCTTGCAAGTTAAATGTAACGTCGGCGACATGGTCAAGAAAGGTCAGACTTTGATTATACTCGAAGCTATGAAGATGGAGAACAACATCAATGCCGACCGCGACGGTAAAGTGATAGAGATTAAAGTACATAAGGGAGATTCTGTACTCGAAAGTGCAGACCTCGTTGTAATCGGATAAGCTTATGTTAGAAACAATATTATTACAAACGGCAGAAGCACATGAGAGCTTCCTGAGTTTCTTGGGAAAGAACTTTGATCTGTTTCTTACCTATACCGGTGTATATAATGCGACTCCAGGTCACATAATCATGATCCTGGTAGGTCTTGCATTTATATTCATGGCGGTAAAATATGAATTTGAACCCATGCTCTTGATTCCTATAGGTTTCGGTATGTTAGTGGGAAATATTCCATTCAAGGATGCCGGACTCCAAATTGGTGTTTATGAGCAAGGCGCTGTTTTAAATACCCTTTATCAAGGTGTAACTTCTGGTTGGTATCCACCCTTAATTTTCCTTGGCATTGGCGCCATGACCGACTTCTCGGCATTGATCTCCAATCCAAAGCTATTGTTGATCGGTGCGGCTGCTCAGTTCGGTATCTTCGGCGCATACATCATTGCCATGTTCATGGGGTTTGCTCCTAACCAAGCCGGTGCTATCGGTATTATCGGTGGTGCTGACGGTCCGACGGCCATTTTCCTTTCTTCAAAACTGGCTCCTAACCTGATGGGTGCAATTGCGGTATCAGCCTATTCATATATGGCATTGGTACCTGTGATACAACCTCCATTCATGAGATTATTAACAACAAACAAAGAGCGTCTGATCCGCATGAAACCTCCAAGAGTCGTTTCATCTACAGAAAAGATTATCTTCCCTATCGTTGGCTTGCTGCTTACCTGCTTCCTCGTTCCTTCAGGTCTGCCGTTGCTGGGTATGTTATTCTTCGGAAACTTATTGAAGGAAAGTGGCGTTACCCGTCGTCTGGCTGAAACGGCCCGCGGTCCGCTGATCGATACCATCACCATGTTGTTAGGTCTTACTGTCGGTGCATCAACTCAGGCTACACAGTTCTTGACCGTCAACTCTATAAAGATCTTCGCTTTGGGTGCAATGTCATTCTGTATTGCCACAATCGCAGGTGTTTGCTTCGTTAAGTTCTTCAACTTGTTCCTGAAAGAAGGTAACAAAATCAATCCGCTGATTGGTAACGCAGGTGTATCTGCTGTTCCTGACTCTGCCCGTATCTCAAACGTTGTTGGACAAGAGTATGATCCGACCAACTATTTGCTGATGCATGCTATGGGTCCGAACGTTGCAGGTGTAATCGGTTCTGCTGTTGCTGCAGGTGTATTGTTAGGATTCTTGGGATAACAACAATATAACAATAAAAAAAGCACTGTTTCTTATAACTTAGAAGCAGTGCTTTTTTATTTAATAGCTGTTCTTCACAAACAGCTTCAGAAAAGACAAACATAATCTTTATTTACCTAAGACTTTATTCTTGGCAATCGTAGCATGAAACTCTTTCAAATAGAATGGTTCGAAATAAGCTACATCTTCAAACTTGCCTGCAGCATAAGCTTTCTCGGAAAGCTGAATCATATTCTCAGCCAAAGGATGAATGCCATCAAGAAAAACCGCATTGGGAGAATTTATAACCGCTTTGCACTTCGCTGCGCCATTACCAAAAAAACAAACTTTTCCTTGCGACAGATAGGATGAAAATGTATCCTCGTCAACAATAGCATCTGACGTAGGAAGAACAGGATGAAACGAAGAATCAAAAATAGATGCATATACCTCCATACGACGGGCATCCAACATCGCACAATACATCGAACAATCGGCTACTGCATCTTGCGAAAGAACCGTCGCCGTCAGAATCTCCAGAGTCGGAACGGCTATCAGAGGAATACCCGAACCGAAACACAGTCCCTTGGCAATCGAAGCACCGATGCGCAGACCTGTATACGACCCCGGACCACTGCTAACGGCAATTGCATCAATACGTACACCTCTCTTTTTGGCTTCAGAAACAGCTCCTTCAGCATAAACACCTATCAATGCTGCATGAGAAGGACCTTCAAAAGAAAATTTATTGTAAATCATTTTGCCATCCAAAGATAAAGCGGCTGAACATGGGGCAGTAGATGTTTCAATATTTAAAATACAAGACATACTTTTAATACTATTAGTTATTGACTTATTACAAAATCTGTCTACAGTCATTCAATAAACTTCGCAAAAGTATAAAATAAAACAGGAAAAAAGTCATGAAAAAGATAGAAGTTTGTTTGGCAAAGAATAAATTCCATTCGCCGATTAATATTTATCCAGTGAATAAACTATCTTTGTAACAAAAAATATCAAGACAATGATACAATCAATGACCGGATTCGGTAAGGTTACAGCCGAACTTCCTTCAAAAAAAGTGACCATTGAAATAAAGGCGCTAAATAGCAAGCAACTAGATTTATCGACACGCATTCCATCCATATATAAAGAGAAAGAAATGGAAATCCGAAGCCTTCTGTTACAAACATTAGAGCGCGGAAAAGTTGAATTCAACATTTTTGTTGAATATATTGGAAAAGATAATCCCACACAAATAAACACCCCTGTTTTGGAAAGCTATTATCTTCAGATCAAAGATTTTGCAACCAGACTCAATATTGCTCTTCCTGAAGATTGGTTTCAAACACTGCTTCGTATGCCTGATGCCATCAAAACAGAAACGCAAGAAGCCGATGAAAATGAGTGGAACCATGTTGAAGTGGCTATCAAAAATGCCATCAAGCAACTATGCGATTTCAGAATCCAGGAAGGCGCTATGCTCCAGAAACTGTTCGAACAGAAAATAGCTAATATTACAAAGCTTCTCGCTGAGATTGAGATTTATGAAAAAGAACGCATAGAAAAAATCAAAGCGCGGATCATAGACAACCTTGCACAAGTTGCCGGGCAGGACTATGACAAAAATCGCTTCGAACAAGAGATGATTTATTATATCGAAAAACTCGATGTCAACGAGGAGAAAAATCGTCTGGCAAACCATCTGAAGTATTTTATTGAAACAATGGATAACGGTCACGGACAAGGCAAAAAACTCGGATTCATTGCTCAGGAGATGGGGCGCGAAATCAATACGCTCGGTTCTAAAAGCAACCACTCCGAAATGCAGAAAATCGTCGTCCAGATGAAAGATGAGCTGGAACAGATCAAAGAGCAGGTACTAAACGTTTTGTAATCATGGCGGGAAAGATTATCATATTCTCTGCACCATCAGGTTCAGGCAAATCAACGATTATCAATTTTCTGTTGAAAGAAAATCTGAATCTGCAGTTCTCCATATCTGCAACCAGCCGTGCACCCAGAGGAGCCGAAAAGAACGGTGTAGAATATTATTTCCTTTCGCCTGAAGAGTTTCGTGCACATATTGCAGCAGGCGATTTTCTGGAATATGAAGAAGTATATACAGACAAGTACTACGGAACACTGAAGAGCGAAGTTGAAAGGATATTGGATTCAGGCCACAATGTAATATTCGATGTCGACGTCAAAGGCGGCTGTAACATCAAAAAGTATTTTGCCCACCGCGCATTATCCCTGTTCATTCAACCGCCAAGCATTGAAATATTGCGCCAGCGGCTGGAAGGCCGGGGTACCGATACTCCCGAAGTAATAGAAAACCGGATAGCGCGCGCCCAATATGAACTGAGCTTTGCAGACAAATTTGATGTTGTCATTGTAAATGACCAACTGGAAGAAGCGGAAAACAAAGCGCTTAGCGCTGTAAAACAATTCATTGAACAATCATGAATGGAAACAAACTATCCAAGAAATGGCTTATTACCTTTATAGTGATTGCAATAGCAGCACTTATAGTGGCCATATTCAGCGCTATTAAGAAAGAGTATCTGATTTTTACCTGCATGGCTATTGTGTTTGTTGCACAAGTCTTCAATATTATAAAGTGGAAAAAGGAACAATAGAACATAAGATGCCGGGAGTCAAAACCGGAGTCTACTCCGGTTCGTTCAATCCTGTTCACATTGGCCATCTGGCTATAGCCAACTGGTTATGCGAATTTGCCGGACTAGATGAATTATGGTTCGTAATAACGCCCCAGAATCCGATGAAGGCAAAAACAGAACTTATGGACAACCATTTCAGATATTCGCTAGTCGAAGCCTCCATACAAGGATACTCAAAATTTAAAGTCTGCGATATCGAATTCACCCTTCCGAAGCCGAGCTACTCTATAGATACCTTACGCGAACTGGATAAACGATATCCCGGGCACGAATTCATTTTTATTATGGGAGCCGATAACTGGCAATCGATTGACAAGTGGAAAGAGAGTCAGGCTTTATTATCCCACTACCCTATCCTTATCTATCCGAGAAAAGGATATACGGTAAACATCCCGAAACAATATACGAACATACATCTTGTGAATGCGCCACTCATCGAGATTTCGTCGTCTTTCATACGCACAGCGCTTGAAAAAGGCAAAGATGTGCGATTCTTTCTTCCGGAGGCTATACGAAACGCACACTTACCGTTAAAAAACGACGGAATATATCCGAATGAAAATCTAGCCCCCTTCACCTGAACTCAAACCTATAACATCGGACATTTTTTATTTATTAAGCTCTTGCTCATCTCGCAAATTTTTGATAATATTGCAACAAACTGATTATTAGGTCTACAATTAATGTGATAAATCATATGGGAAAAATAAAGACGGGACTCGCTGCATTCGGTATGTCGGGACAGATTTTTCATGCTCCGTTCATCAGTACAAATCCTGATTTCGAACTGACTGCGATTGTGGAACGCAGCAAAGATCTCTCAAAAAAACGCTATCCACAGGCGCATATCATGCGTAGTATAGATGAACTACTGACTTCGGATATTGAACTTGCGGTTATCAATACGCCGGACAGTACTCATTACAAATATGCACGACAAGCTCTCGAAGCCGGGAAGCATGTGATTGTTGAAAAACCTTTCTGCACGACCATTGATGAAGGAAAGGATCTGATCGCTATGGCTAAAAAGAACGGATTGATGCTCAGCGTCTTTCAAAACAGACGATGGGACTCGGACTTTCTGACAGTCAAAGAGATCATCGATTATGAGCTGCTGGGGAGACTGGTGGAATTCGAATCGACGTTTCCGCGTTATCGTAATTATATCAAGCCGGACACCTGGAAAGAAACGGGGCAACAGGGCGGAGGACTGATTTATAATCTGGGCTCGCACATCATTGATCAGGCCGTGCAACTCTTCGGGGTGCCGGAAGCTCTATATGCCGATATTGATACTTTGCGTACAGGCGGTACGGTGGACGACTACTTTATGATCCATTTTATCCGCCCTTCAAAAGCTCCGAACCTGAAAGTGACACTGAAATCGAGCTATCTGATGTGCGAGCCTGAGCCACGATTCGTGCTTCACGGCACTGAAGGGTCGTACATGAAATACGGGCTGGATCGACAAGAAGCCGACCTCAATGCCGGACTTATGCCCGACACACCGCACTGGGGTGAAGAAGACGAAAATATATGGGGACTGTTGCACACCGAAAAGGATGATTCGTCATTCAGCGGCAGATACCCCAGCGTTGCAGGCAATTATGCCGGATTCTATGCAAACATCCGGGAATATCTGCGAGGCAGCAGACCGCTGCTGACGGACGCGGAATATGTTCTCCCTGTGATACAACTTATCGAAGCAGCCATCAAAAGCAGTAAAGAACAGAAAGTAGTACGAATAAAATAAACGACAGATGATACGGCACATTTCAAAAGAGTTTTGTCTGTACATATAAATATTTGTCGTACATTTGCAACAATCCTCTACAACAGTGAATATTGAGGAATCATTGCTATAACCAAATTTACACATGTAATGGAAAGAGATAACATCATTTTCGACATCATTGAGAAAGAACATCAGCGCCAGCTCAAAGGTATGGAGCTGATTGCTTCAGAGAACTTTGTAAGCGATCAGGTAATGCAGGCCATGGGAAGTTGTATGACCAACAAATACGCCGAAGGATATCCCGGAAAGCGCTATTATGGGGGTTGCGAAGTGGTAGACCAGAGTGAAAACATCGCTATCGAACGGTTAAAAGAAATATTCAATGCCGAATGGGTAAACGTTCAGCCTCATTCGGGAGCGCAAGCTAATGCAGCCGTTCTTCTGGCTGTTCTGAATCCGGGCGATACCTTACTGGGACTTAACCTGGCTCATGGCGGGCACCTCTCTCACGGCTCACCTGTCAACAGTTCTGGTATCTTATACAAAGCTGCAGGCTACAATCTGAATGAAGAAACGGGACGTGTGGACTACGATCACATGGAAGAAATGGCACTGAAAGAAAAACCCAAACTGATTATAGGCGGCGGCTCTGCATACTCGCGCGAATGGGATTACAAACGCATGCGCGAAATTGCCGATAAAGTCGGCGCTCTGCTGATGATAGATATGGCTCACCCGGCAGGACTGATCGCAGCAGGATTATTGAACAACCCGCTGAAATATGCACATATTGTTACTTCAACAACACACAAGACACTTCGCGGACCACGCGGCGGCATCATTCTGATAGGCAAAGATTTTGACAATCCATGGGACAAACGCACTCCGAAGGGTGAAATCAAAAAAATGTCGCAACTGCTCGATTCTGCTGTATTCCCTGGCATTCAAGGCGGACCGCTCGAGCATGTTATTGCCGCTAAAGCTGTTGCTTTCGGCGAAGCTCTGGATCCTTCATTCAAAGTCTATCAGAAACAGGTGAAGATCAATGCAACAGTAATGGCTCAGGCATTCATGGATAAAGGGTATAAAGTGATATCCGATGGTACCGACAACCACAGTATGCTGATCGATCTGAGAAAGAAATTCCCTGAACTGACCGGAAAAGTGGCTGAAAAAGCATTGGTTGCTGCTGATATCACCGTCAACAAGAACATGGTTCCTTTCGACAGCCGTTCGGCTTTTCAGACTTCAGGTATCCGTGTCGGTACGCCGGCAATAACTACCCGCGGCGCTAAAGAACCGCTGATGGGCGAGATCGTCGAGATGATCGACACTGTTCTGGCCGACCCGATGAATGACAATACGATTGCTGCTGTTCGTACGAAGGTAAACAGCATTATGAAAGAATATCCCATTTTCGCATGGTAAAATCGTAAACATATGAAAACACTTGTATCAATCTGTATGGGTGCCATGCTTTGTATGTTAGCGGCCTGCGGCGGAGGACCGAAGACGGAGATGCCTTATAATAAAGGCATACACATCATTCCTCAGCCTGTAAGCCTGACACAAGGCGAAGGCACATTCAAACTCAGTAGAGGCGCCTCTATTGCCGCTTCTACTCCCGAATCGAAAAAAGTAGCGGAATTCTTTGCCTCCAAGATGAAGCAGTCGACCGGCTTCAATATCACCGTCTCGAATAAAGCCTCTTCGGGAGATATCGAATTAGTGATCGATCCGGTATTAGCCTCTGTAAACAATGAAGGCTATACTTTAGTCGTATCATCCAAAGGGGTTGTAATCAAAGCGAAAACACCTCAAGGGCTTTTCTATGGCATGCAATCATTCCTGCAACTGCTTCCGGCTGAAATAGAAAGCACAACCGTCGTGAAAAATATCGACTGGACGGCCCCGTGTGTTGCCGTCAAAGACGAACCGCGTTTTGCCTACCGCGGATTCATGCTCGACGCTTGCCGCCACTTCATCCCGGTTGAGAACGTAAAGAAACAAATCGATGCCATGTCGATGTTCAAAATCAACCGTATGCATTGGCATTTGACGGATGATCAGGGTTGGCGTATCGAAATAAAGAAATATCCCAAGCTAACGGAAATAGGTTCGAAACGCATCGATGGCGAAGGTACCGAATATAGTGGGTTCTACACACAAGAACAAATTAAGGATGTGGTTAATTATGCTGCTGAACGGTTCGTTACCATCGTTCCGGAAATAGAACTACCGGGACATGAGATGGCAGCAATCGCTGCATATCCGGAACTGTCCTGTAAAGGCACACCAACGACCCCGCGTATCATCTGGGGTGTCGAACAGACGGTGATGTGTCCCGGCAAAGAAGACATGTTTACCTTCCTGGAAAATGTAATTGCCGAAGTAGCTCCGTTGTTTCCGGGGGAATATTTCCATATTGGCGGTGACGAATGTCCGAAAGTCAGCTGGGAAAAATGTCCGCTCTGCCAAAAACGTATCCGCGAGGAAGGTCTGAAAGCCGACAAGCAACATACCGCTGAACAAAAACTACAAAGCTATGTTGTTCAGCGTATCGAAAAAGTACTCAACGAGAAATATCATAAGAAAATGATCGGTTGGGACGAAATACTTGAAGGCGGTGTTTCGCCAACGGCAACCGTTATGTCATGGCGCGGCGAACAAGGTGGTATCACTGCGGCATCAATGGATCACGATGTGATCATGACTCCCGGGCAATATGTTTACCTGGATCATTATCAGGGCGACAGTAAGATCGAACCGGTAGCCATTGGCGGTTATACTTCCTTGGAAGATGTCTACAAGTATAATCCTACACCCGACACACTGACCGGTATTGGTAAAGATCAGTACATTAAGGGTGTACAGTGTAATATCTGGACCGAATATATTTACAACACGGATTTGCTGGAATATCGGATGTATCCCCGCACGCTGGCACTCGCCGAAATTGCGTGGACGCCTGTTACCCGCAAGGACTACAAGGATTTCGAACGTCGCTTGGACAATGCCCTGGTCAGACTGGACATGCACGAAATCAATTATCATATTCCGCTGCCCGAACAGCCTAAAGGATCATGTGACTTTGTTGCATTCACCGACAAAGCTTCCTTGACATTCACAACCTCTATCCCGGAGAAAATGGTATACACTATCGATGGAACAGAACCTACTGAAAAGTCGACTGTATACAGCGGACCTATCGAATTCACTCAGTCCGGTGTACTGAAGATCCGTTCTGTCCTGCTTTCCGGCAAGATGAGCAAGATCCGTACTATCAAGGTTGAAAAGCAGACTCTGGCTTCTGCAAAGGAAGCAACCAAAACAACCCCGGGGTTGAACGTTCAAACGATAGACAGTATGTTCCTAAGTAGCGACAAGATGGGCGATATCTCAAAGTGGAAAAAATCAGTCATCAAAGATCTGAAAGAACTGGCTATGGGGCTGACCGATAATAATGAAGAGATTGACAAAATCAAGAATCATGCAGCTGTAGCCACCGGTTATGTAAACATCCCGGAAGACGGCGTCTACTACATATCTTCCGATAATGAGGAAGTTTGGATCGACGGCAAGTTGCTGATCAACAACAACGGCGAAGTAAAACGTTTCTCACGCCACGACAGTTCAGTTGCATTGGCAAAAGGACTGCATGAAATAAAGATTGTCTTCCTCGGACATATCATCGGCGGATGGCCGTCTGAATGGAATGATGGAAGTGTAAGCCTGCGCAAGGCTGATACGGAGACTTTTACTCCAATCACCCCGAGCATGCTTTCGCATTAATGAAGAAATAGAAAAAGAGTATTAACTTACACAGTAAACCCCGGAAGTTTGATCAAATTTTCGGGGTTCCTTTTTAATATTCCTCTTTTGCCTCTAGCTTAAATATGCAAAGAGATCAAGGCTTCAGTAACTCTGACACTGTAGCCGTCAGATAACGATTCAGTCTCGATAAAGGAATGACCGCTTCGGGATGACCGGCTGCATAGCAAGCTATTTCGTATTGCTGGTAAATAAAGTGCATCCCATCTTTCTCTATAAATGGAGGTGTCTGAGGCAACGGAAAATAAGTATATGCAAAATTATTTTCAAGCATCAGATTATCTTTTAATTCCTGATCGGTTACCACTTTAAAATACTTCTTCACCCCTTCGCGAAGTAAGTCGCGGAACTCCTGTTCGCTCGTATTCTTCAGCATATCCCATCCGAATTTGCGGCCGTCGTCTTTCCGAAAAGTAACGCCCGCAATCGTTTCCGAGCCATGAGCTCCTCCGGAATAGATATAAGCGGTATCACCGAAAGTTACCAAACGATTTGTTTCATATACCCGACCTAACGTTCTGTCAGTATTCATACCGGCATCAAATTCCGAGCTGTCAAGCATCTGCAACTGCGATTTCAAACTATCGATCTCCAGCTTTCCATAATAAGCAATAACACTATCACCGACATTAAGATCGCCTGTATAAACCGCACCTAATTGTTCGTTCATCCATTCACGGACTCCGCGAAGCAATAAAGGATTACCCTTAACCGGATAATCAACCGATATCCGGCACTCTGCGTTCAATCGTCCTTGCTTGATTTTCTGTTGCCAGTCAATATGTTTTGTCAAAAATTCAGAATCACTCCCCCTATTACAGGATGTGACGAAAAAAGAAATACACATCACAATCAACACTGACATTTGTAGAATAAAAGTCTTCTTCATACAATACATATTTAATTCAAAAAACAAATTTAATCAAAATATCTCTGATAGAACAAAATCGAAAGACTATTCACAAAAACAAAAAAGGCTATGCCGTTACGACATAGCCTCACTATAAAGAAATTTGATACTTATTTATTACCCATTTGAGCTTCAATAGCTTTCAATTCTTCACCCATATTCAGATTATAATAGATACCTCTCAAGGCAATCATATACTCTGTTTCATCAGGTTTAGCCTCATGAGCTTTCTTGAAGAATGGAAGAGCCAGTTTAAACAAGTCTTTAGCTTTAGCCGTTTCCTCCTGATACTTCTTTGTATCATTAATAGCATTAGCTTCACTTTGTTTTGCAACACCTTCGTTGTAATAGATACGACCGATATTCGACATGGCATCAACCAACGTCGGATCTTTCTCTAAAGCAGTCTTAAAATTCTTCTCTGCATTTACATAATCCTTCAGCCCTGTTTCATAAACACGACCCAAAACATTATACAGATTAGCATCATTCGGTCTCTTTGCTATTGCAGCATTCAGCGATTCAATAGCCTTATCATTTCTATTTGAATAAATATAGATGTTAATCAGGCTATTCATGAAATAATCTTCATCAGGGAAAAGTTTTTGCCCTTCAGCCAATGTATTTTCCAAAGATACTGTGTCTTTAACCTGCTCGTATTCATAGCAAAGATACTGATAGACGTCGTTCTGACGATACGGTGTATTCTTTGCACGCTCCAAAGCCTTGATAGCAACCTGCGGATTATTGATCTGAGTTGAAGCAACGCCGGCATAGAACTGAACAGTCATGTAGGTTGAATCTTTAGCAGCTGTTGGTGTTCCAGCAAACAGAGGCATATCTGCGATTTCAAGAAACTGATTAAAGAAATCAAAAGCCTTCTGATAGTTCTTCTGGTCAAAATAGTAAGCACCACCATTAAACAAATATACATGATCTGCGCCCAAGATGCTCTTAACATCCTTTGTAACCTTCGGTTTTACTTTTCCTTTAGCATCAGGAACCTGATCCAGGTCTAGTGCTTTCTTAAAATACGGATATACAGCATATACGGCTTCGTACATTTTTGCTTCATCCGGTTTTTGTCCCAGAATCTGTTTTGTTTTTTCAGCATTGAACTGCTGGTCTTCAATAAATCCTGCGACAAACCAAGTCTTAGCATCCTCCTTCGTTTCCGAATTATCCAAGGCTCCCTTAATTAAAGATCTTGCTTCAGTAAAATCCGGATTGGTTCCCTTAGCAATACTTTGAGCGTCACTTACTGCCTTCTTTTGTCCGAAAGCAACAGATGTCGCAATACATAGTGCAACTGTTAACAATACTCGTTTCATTGTTTAATAATTTGAGATTAATAATCTATTTAGTTAATAATTATTCGTTCTTATCTTGCGGGTCATTTTCTTCAGTCTCATCATTTTCCTCTACATCATCATTTTTTTCTACATCATCAAATGTATCCCGGTTTTCATTTACAAAATGCTCATTCGATTTACTCGCCTCTAAAGCTTCTCGCTGTGCTTTTTCTTCCGCAATCTCTTCTTCTGTCTGCGACATTACTTTGCAAACGGAAGCTATTTCATCGCTGCGTTTTTCCAAATTTATCAGACGGACGCCTTGTGTGGCACGCCCGATCACATTCAAATCGTTCACATTCATTCGGATGGTAATACCAGACTTGTTGATGATCATGATATCATTTTCTTCTGTCACATTCTTTATGGCTACCATCTTACCCGTCTTCTCTGTTATATTAATTGTCTTTACGCCCTTACCACCACGGTTGGTTATACGATAATCTTCAATGCTTGAGCGCTTGCCATAACCTTGCTCTGAAACGACAAGGATTGTTTCCTTTTCTTTGTTCTTAATGCAAACCATGCCCACCACTTCGTCGTCTTTTCCTTCCAGAGTCATACCTCTTACGCCAGAAGCGTTACGTCCCATTGCGCGAACCACGCTTTCATGAAAACGAATTGCACGCCCATTGCGGCTGGCAATAACCACATCACGATCGCCATTGGTCATGCATACCTGAATCAAGCCGTCATCATCTCTAAGCTCAATAGCATTAACACCCTTCTGACGCGGACGCGAGTAAGCCTCAAGCAACGTCTTCTTGATAACACCCTTACGCGTACAGAACAACAGATAGTGCGAATTAATAAATTCCATATCAGTTGTCAGATTCTTTACACGGATAAATGCGTTGACCTTATCGTCAGACTCAATATTCAGAATGTTTTGAATGGCACGTCCCTTGGAATTCTTTGCTCCTTCCGGGATCTCATACACTTTTAACCAATAGCACCTGCCTTTTGCCGTAAAGATCAGCAATGTAGCATGCATAGAAGCTGGATAAATATATTCCACGAAGTCTGCATCGCGCGTTTCAGAACCTTTAGCTCCTACACCTCCTCTTCCCTGAGCACGGAAGTCACTCAGTGGCGTACGCTTGATATAACCCATATGTGAAATGGTGATAATCATTTCATCATCGGCATAAAAATCTTCCGGATTCAATTCTTCGGAAGCGTAAACAATCTCTGTCTTACGTTCATCACCAAATTTATCCTTTATTTCCTGAAGTTCATCTTTAATGACTTTTTTGCAAAGATCATCATTTTCCAATATTTGATTCAAATAAGCAATCAATTTTTCAATTTCTTCATACTCGGCGCGCAACTTGTCTTGTTCCAGACCGGTCAACTGGCGAAGACGCATTTCTACAATCGCATTTGACTGCAGATCAGATAAAGAAAAACGTTCTTTCAAGCGGTTAACGGCTTCATCCTTATTTTGTGATGACTTGATAATAGCTATTACCTCATCAATATTATCGGAGGCAATAATCAATCCTTCCAGAATATGTGCACGTTCCTCGGCTTTTTTCAAATCGAACTTTGTACGGCGAATAACCACCTCATGACGATGCTCGACAAAAGCCTTTATCAAATCTTTCAGGTTAAGTAATCTCGGACGACCATTAACCAATGCAATATTGTTCACACTGAACGAAGACTGTAATGCCGTCATCTTGTAGAGCTTATTCAAAACGACGCTTGAATTTGCATCACGCTTAACGTCGACAACAATACGCATCCCCTGACGATCAGATTCATCATTGATATTTGAGATGCCATCTATTCTTTTCTCATTAACCAAATCGGCTACATACTTTATAAGCTCGGCCTTATTAACGCCATACGGGATTGAAGTGATAATAATTTTCTCGTGATTATTCTCCATTTCAATTTCGGCATTACCTCTGATGACAATTCGTCCCCGACCTGTTTCAAAGGCCTCTTTTACACCGGCATAACCATAAATTGTAGCGCCAGTAGGGAAATCCGGAGCTTTAACATATTTCATCAGCTCAGGCACTTCGATATCTCCATTAGCATCAATATAAGCCATACAGCCATCCAACACCTCACTTAAATTGTGTGTCGGCATGTTTGTTGCCATACCTACTGCAATACCGGAAGCACCATTAACCAACAAATTAGGAATTCGCGTCGGCAATACTACCGGCTCCTGTAGAGTATCATCAAAGTTCGGCATGAAATCTACCGTATCCTTATCTATATCGCGAAGCATTTCTTCGGCAAGCTTACTTAATCTTGCCTCTGTATAACGCATAGCAGCCGGACTGTCACCATCCACGGAACCGAAGTTTCCCTGTCCGTCTACTAATGGATAACGCATAGCCCAGGTCTGAGCCATACGGACCATCGCAAAATAAACAGATGAATCACCATGAGGATGATATTTACCTAATACTTCACCAACAATTCTTGCAGATTTTTTATAAGGTTTGTCGGAGGTGTTACCCAGTTCATTCATTCCAAACAATATACGACGATGGACCGGCTTAAAACCATCCCTAACATCCGGGAGGGCACGAGCAACAATCACTGACATTGAATAATCAATGTAAGCGGACTTCATTTCTTCCTCGATGTTAATCTTAATAATTCTGTCTTGATCAACCATTTAGTCTTATTTTTTATACACTCAATATACACTTTCAAAAAAGTCCACTAAGGTACGCTTTTTTCTGCACATTACTAAAGTTTTCTTCTTTAATTTTAGTTTCCAACCCTTTTGCCAGTTTATTAAATAATAATGGCACGATATTTGTTAGGTTTATGAAAAGAGTTTATTATTTTTGCAGAGACACAAATATAACGTATGAAAAATAATTATTCAATCAGACTACTGGATGTTATAGAGTATAGTCGCGAAGAAGCGCAAAGACTCCAGAGCAGCCATATCGGACCGGAACACTTAATGCTTGGCATCATTCGCGAAGGAACAGGCAAAGCCATTCAGACATTGAATGACTTGCAAGTTGACGAACAAGACATCAAAAAGAAAATTGAAAATGAAATCAAGAATACAAATGAGCAATTTTCACCGGAAGAATATTCCATTACTCAAACGACTGAGCGTGTTTTACGCATGAGTATGCTGGAATCACGTCTTTTTAAAGAAAAAGAGACCGATACCGAGCACCTCCTTCTGGCCATACTGAAAGAAGGATATAATATAGCTGCCAGAATACTGAACATTGAAGGCATCAACTACCGCAGTGTGTATAATTACCTGGTAAGCGGAACCAATTTAAAAAGGATTGAAGACGATAATAATAATATGGACAACTACGAAAAGGATGTAGATGAAATAAGCGACGGTTACACTGACGATGAAGAGGATGACGACGATGACTATGCTTTACACCACGGAAGTTCTCATCCAGGCAGCAGCAATGCCTCGCAACCCAAGTCACCCAATGACACACCTGTGCTCGACAATTTTGGTACGGATATGACACGTGCGGCAGCTGAAAATCGTCTTGATCCGATCGTAGGGCGCGAGAAAGAGATTGAGCGGCTGGCTCAGATATTAAGCAGAAGAAAGAAAAACAATCCCGTACTGATCGGTGAACCCGGGGTAGGCAAATCAGCCATTGTTGAAGGACTGGCATTACGGATTGTCCAACGAAAAGTATCACGCATACTTTTTGACAAACGAGTGATAAGTCTTGATATGGCCTCCATTGTTGCCGGTACAAAATACCGCGGACAATTTGAGGAACGAATCAAAGCCATTCTCAATGAGTTATCAAAGAATCCCAACATCATCTTATTCATTGATGAGATACATACCATCGTCGGAGCAGGGTCAGCTTCAGGATCGATGGATGCCGCCAACATGCTGAAACCGGCACTGGCAAGAGGTGAGATACAGTGTATTGGTGCCACAACGCTAGATGAATATAGGAAGAATATAGAAAAAGATGGTGCTCTCGAACGCCGCTTCCAAAAGATCATTGTTGATCCGACAACGGCTGAAGAGACGCTGCAAATCCTTAATAATATTAAGGACCGCTATGAGGAGCATCATAACGTCACCTATACACCAGAAGCGCTTAAGGCATGTGTAAAGCTGACCGAACGGTATATTAGCGACCGTAACTTCCCTGACAAAGCCATCGATGCACTCGATGAAGCCGGTTCACGCGTACATATATCTAATATAATTGTGCCTAAAAGCATCGAAGAACTGGAAACAAAGATTGAAGCAACAAAAAACGAGAAATTATCGGCTGTCAAATCGCAAAACTTTGAACTGGCCGCCAGTTTCCGCGACAAAGAGCGCCAATATCTTCTGCAACTCGAAGCTGCAAAGAATAAATGGGAGCAGGAGCTGCAGGAACATCGTGAAACGGTAGATGAAGACAAAGTGGCCGAAGTTATAGCCATGATGTCTGGCGTCCCGGTTCAGCGCATTGCCAAAGCCGAAAACCAGAAACTGCTTGAAATGGGCGACATATTGAAGCAGAAAGTAGTAGGTCAGGATGACGCCATACAGAAGGTTGTGAGAGCTATTCAAAGGAACCGCGTCGGATTAAAAGATCCGAACAAGCCCATTGGAACCTTTATGTTTCTGGGACCGACCGGAGTAGGCAAAACATATCTGGCCAAAAAGCTGGCTGAATATTTGTTTGATTCGACTGATGCACTAATCCGCATTGATATGAGCGAATATCTGGAAAAGTTTGCCGTGTCTCGACTGATCGGTGCACCTCCGGGATATGTGGGTTATGAAGAAGGTGGGCAACTAACCGAAAAAGTTCGCCGCAAACCCTACTCCGTCGTATTGCTTGACGAGATTGAGAAAGCGCATCCCGATGTGTTTAACTTGTTGCTTCAAGTTTTAGACGAAGGTCGTCTGACCGATAGTCTGGGGCGCCAGATCGATTTTAAAAATACAATTCTGATTATGACGTCGAACATCGGCACGCGTCAGTTGAAGGATTTCGGCCGCGGCATAGGCTTCAGTTCCGAAATCGGAGGCAGCATAGACAAAGACTTTTCACGCAGTGTCATTCAGAAGGCATTAAATAAAGCCTTTGCACCAGAATTTCTGAATCGTGTGGACGACATCATCATGTTTGATCAATTGGACAAGGAGGCTATACACAAGATCATTGATATTGAATTAGCAGGCGTTTACAAGCGTGTGGCCGATTTAGGCTACAAACTTGAATTGACCAGTGCAGCAAAAGATTTCATTGCCGGCAAAGGCTACGATGTGCAGTTCGGCGCACGCCCCTTGAAACGTGCCATTCAAAAGTATGTCGAAGACGAAATGGCAGAGATGATCATACGCGCTTCGATTGGCGAAGGCGACACTATCGTTGTCGATTATGATACCGAAAATGCAAAAATCATTTCAAGCGTCCAAAAAGGCGAATCAGCAGCAAGCATGAGTGAGGAACTGCAATCGTCGCCTCAACAAGAAATAAAAGAATAACAATTGTTTCATGTATTTATCTACAAGACCTGGGCTATCGGGAAAGCACCCCGAAGTCCGGGTTTCTTTTTGCATCGCACCGTAATAAGTAATGATACCCAAGGCATGACGCAAAAACGGGTCAATCAATGAGAACGATATGTCATAATGTCATTCAACAGACAATTTTACCATCAACAATGATTCATTTTCAAGTATGGCATTCATTTTGCATAAATACAACAGGTATGAAGAATAATAATTTAAAAATATAAATCATGAGTACTAAACAAGGAAACATTGGTGTTACAAGTCAGGACATCTTTCCTATAATTAAAAAATTCTTGTATAGCGACCACGATATATTTCTTCGTGAGTTGGTTTCTAACGCAGTTGATGCAACGCAAAAGTTGAAAACGCTTGCATCAGTTGGGGAGTTTAAGGGTGAACTGGGCGACCTGAATATTCATGTCAGTTTCGACAATGACACGATAAAAGTGTCAGATCGGGGTATCGGTATGACAGCCGAAGAAATAGATAAGTACATCAATCAGATTGCTTTCTCCGGTGCCGAAGAGTTCCTCGAAAAATATAAGAACGATGCAGCTTCCATCATCGGCCACTTCGGTCTGGGATTCTACTCCTCATTCATGGTATCCAAAAAGGTCGAGATCATCACCAAGTCGTACAAAGAGGGTGCTGTCGCCATGAAATGGAGTTGTGAAGGAACGCCTGAGTATACACTGGAAGAGACCGACAAGGCCGACCGCGGTACCGATATTATACTCCACATCGATGATGAAAACAAAGATTTCCTAAACAAGGACAAGCTGAATGCGCTGCTTACCAAATATTGTCACTATCTGCCTGTCCCTATCGTTTTTGGGAAGAAGCAAAAATGGGAAAAAGACAAATATGTGGATACCGATGAAGATAATGTTGTCAATGATATTCATCCTACCTGGGTTCGTAAACCGGCCGACTTAAAAGACGAAGACTATAAAAAGTTCTATCGCGAACTCTATCCTATGGCCGACGACCCACTGTTCTGGATCCATCTGAATGTGGACTATCCGTTCCATCTGACAGGTATCCTCTACTTCCCGCGTATCAAAAACAATATTGATTTGAACCGCAATAAGATTCAGCTCTACTGTAATCAGGTATTCGTAACCGATTCGGTAGAAGGGATCGTTCCTGAGTTTCTGACATTGCTGCATGGTGTACTCGACTCACCGGATATTCCGCTGAACGTATCCCGTTCGTATCTGCAGAGCGACCAGAATGTAAAGAAGATCTCCGCACATATCACCAAGAAGGTAGCCGACCGTCTGGAGGAAATCTTCAAGACGGACCGCAAGCAATACGAAGAAAAATGGGACAGCCTGAAACTCTTTATCCAATACGGTATGCTGAGCGACGAAAAATTCTATGACCGTGCCGCCAAGTTTGCTTTGCTGAAAGATGTCGAAGGCAAATATTTCACCCTTGACGAATACAAAACACTGGTTTCGACCAATCAGACAGATAAGGACAACACGGTGATCTATCTCTACACAAACAACGTTAATGAACAATATAGCTATATACAGGCTGCCAAAGACAAAGGTTACAGCGTATTAGTTATGGACGGTCAGTTGGATATGCCGTCGGTAAGTCAGCAGGAACAAAAGAATGAGAAACTGCGTTTCGTCCGTGTCGACAGCGATACGATCGACAACCTGATCCGCAAGAACGATACAAATCAGGTATCATTAAATGAAGACCAAAAGCAAGCTCTTCAGGAAATGTTCAAGAGTCAGCTGCCAAAGATCGACAAGACCGATTTCAATGTATCATTCGAAGCATTAGGCGGCGAAGCTAATCCGGTCATGCTGACCTTGGGCGAATATATGCGCCGTATGCGTGAGATGTCCTCTCTTCAACCGGGAATGTCGTTCTATGGCGATATGCCTGACTATTACAACCTTGTTGTCAACACCGACCATGAACTTATCAAGCAACTCCTTTCTGACGAAGAAAAAGCTTGCAGCGAACAATTGAAACCCATAGCCGACGATCTGAAAGGCTGGAAAACCCGCCAGTCAGACCTGCGTGAAGCACAAGGCAAGAAGAAAGAAGAGGAAATCACTTCCGAGGAAAAAGAAGATATGACGAACACGAACAAGAAAGTCGACGAGTTAGTGGCACAACGCGACAAGATCCTATCCGATTATGCCGGAAGCAACAAACTGATTAACCAGTTGATTGACCTTGCTCTGTTAGCCAATGGATTGCTCAAAGGCGAAGCGCTGAGTAAATTCATTAAGCGAAGCGTTCAGATGATAGGCTGATACCGTTTTTTCAATTATATAATTAACCCCTTGGTGAATTCTTTTGCCAAGGGGTCTCTTTTTCTCTGACTATGCAGAGAATTTTATAGTTTCAATACTCCAAATCCGAGAAATAACAACTATTTTTGGAACAGAATCAAACAGAGTATATCTATATGAAAAGAATTGCTGCAATCATCACATTATTCATCTTGCTGTTTACCGTAACTGCATCCGGACAGAAAGTAGGCCTTGTCCTGAGCGGTGGTGGTGCCAAAGGTGCTGCTCATATAGGTGTGATCAAAGCTTTGGAAGAAAATAATATCCCGATAGATTATGTGACGGGGACATCTGCCGGTGCTATTGTAGGAAGTCTGTACGCTATGGGCTACACGCCGGAGGAAATGGTACAGCTGATGCTTTCGGATGAATTCAGCTACTGGCAGACAGGAACGGTTGAAAACGAATATCAATACTACTTCACACGCCCCGACCCGACGCCGCAGTTCGGACACTTTTCCATTGATATGACTGATTCTTTGCAGGTCAAAACCAATTTTCTACCTGAAAGTCTAATCAACCCGATTCAGATGAATCAGGCATTTATGGGTCTGTTTTCACAAGCTGCAGCCAAAGCGGTCTGGAATTTTGACAACCTCTTTGTGCCGTTCCGTTGTGTAGCTTCAGATATTTATGGAAAGAAACCTATCATTTTCAAGAATGGAGATCTGGGAGATGCCGTCCGTGCCTCCATGACCTTCCCGTTCTTCTTCCAGCCCATATGGCGCGACAGTGTACCGCTGTTTGACGGCGGGATATACGATAACTTCCCGGTCGGACCGATGAAAGAGGCATTCCATCCCGATTTTATCTTCGGATCATCGGTGGCTGGCGGCAACAACAAGCCATCCACTAATCCATATAACCAGATTGAATCGATGATCATGCAAAAGACCGAATATGATATTCCGGACGAAGAAGGAATCATGCTCAAGTTCAGCTTCCCCAACGTATCGTTACTCGACTTTCAGAAAGCACGCGACCTGATGAATATCGGCTACAAGCGTACAATGCAGATGATGGACTCTATTAAAGCACGTATTCCGCGTCGTGTGGAATTAAGCGAAATAAACGCCCGCCGTAAAGCCTACAGAGACAGTTTGCCCCCTCTCGTTTTCCACAATATATATATCACCGGCATAAATGAAGCACAGCGCAAATACATAGAGGCACAGTTGCATCGCGACGAAAACAAGGACTTCACGATGGAGGATTTCAAACGCGCTTATTTTAAAATGCTTACCTACTCAAAGATCAAAGAAATTCTGCCACATGCCGTATACAATTGGAAAGAAAAAAAGTTCGACCTGTATCTGGATGTCAAGATGCGAGAAGAGATTAAAATAGGTTTCGGAGGCAATATATCCTCCTATCAGGCCAATCAGTTGTTTCTTGGCGTCGGATACCAGTATCTGGGTTACTATGCAGCCGATGTCAATACGAACTTTCAGGTGGGCAACTCTTTCAGCGGAGTCTTGCTCAACGGGCGAGTATATTTGCTGACGGGCATCCCTACTTATCTAAACATACAAGGAGCCTTTTCCGACCGTCGATTTTCCGAAAGCCAATCTCTTTTTTATGAAGATGTGCTTCCCGCTTTCATCCGACAAAAAGAGCTTTATGCAAAACTGAAGCTCGGATTTCCTTTTCTTAACAGAGCCAAAGCAGAGATCGGTCTTGCCTATGGACATCTGAACGACAACTACTTTCAGACATCGAACATGACGTTTTCGAATGCATCCTCCGATCGCAGCTGGTACAATCTGTTCAGCGGGTCGCTCAGTATTGATCAGAATTCGCTCAACTACATCCTTTACCCGACCTCCGGCCAAAAGCATTTGTTGATCGCCCAATATGTGAAAGGCAATGAATATTTTGCTCCTTCACCAACAACATATGCCAGTTCGGTCAAAGAAATGCATGCCCACAGCTGGCTGCAAATGAAAGGCGAAATGCAGCACTACTATAATATATCGTCGCACCTGAACCTGGGATTACTGGGCGAAGTAGTCATATCCAGCAAGAACCTGATGAGCAACTATACGTCATCGGTACTCCAGGCACCTGCGTTTACACCGACCATTCACAGCAAAATCGTATTCAACGAAGCCTTTCGCGCCAATCAATACGCCGCCTTCGGAATCTCGCCTGTCGTCAAACTGAGCAAGCTGCTCCATTTTCGTGTAGACATGTATGGTTTTGCACCTCTATATGAAATAAAAAAAGAAGAGATTTCGAACAACAATCTATACACGGCTATCCCCTACTACGGGAAATTTCTCCAATCGTTCAAGTATATGGGTGAAGCGGCACTGGTCCTTCAATTGCCTTTTGCAACCATCAGTTTTTACGGCAACGGATATAGCTATCCGTCAAAAAACTTCAACTTCGGCATCAACATAGGATATCTTATCTTTAACCCAAAAATGATAGATTAGAAGAAAAAAATAAAAAAACATTTGCATTTATCGAAGGAAGTAGTACCTTTGCACTCGCTTATTAAAAGCTATTGGCTCCATGGCTCAACTGAATAGAGCATCTGACTACGGATCAGAAGGTTGTAGGTTTGAATCCTACTGGAGTCACTCAAGTGACAAATTCTATATTAATGGCTCATTAGCTCAACTGAATAGAGCATCTGACTACGGATCAGAAGGTTGTAGGTTTGAATCCTACATGAGTCACTTCCACCTAAAAAGTATATACTTCTGCATATCGAAAGTATATACTTTTGGTATATGAAAGTATATACTTTTGAGTTTAAAAGTATATACTTTTTTTCTAAACATATATGCCTGCTTAAGGCAATGCCTGTAAACGCACATACATAAAATGATTCAAAAAATGAAAAAGGTATATGTATTATTAGCCGAAGGCTTTGAAACTGTTGAAGCTCTGGCTCCCGTAGATGTATGCAAAAGGAGTAAAATAATCGATGTCAAAACAGTCTCCATAACAGAAAACGAGTATGTAACATCCTCACATGGAGTAACCGTCAAGGCCGATCTGACATTCAACGCAGCGCAACTTGAAGATGGTGATTTGCTTGTTTTGCCCGGAGGATTTCCGGGTTATACCCATTTAGCCGGCTCTCTTGAGACAGGCCGGATTGTAAAATATTACCTGGAACATAATAAATATATCGCTGCAATCTGCGGTGCTCCGGTTGTACTTGCTGCAAACGGCTTAGCCAAAGGCTGCCGTATCACCTGTCATCACAGTGTGATCGACAAAATGGAGGGTTACCTTTATACTGGAGAGAAAGTAACGACAGATGGCAGACTCATCACCGGTATTGGTGCCGGACGTTCATTTGACTTCGCCTTAGCTTTTCTGGAGGCTTTAACCGACAAAGAAACCGTAGAGCGCCTGAAAAAAGGATTAGAATTAACAGAATAACAATTCAGACAAACAGTATCAATGATCAAAGCAGTTTTTTTTGATATCGATGGAACTTTGGTTAGTTTCCGTACTCATGTCGTTCCGCCATCAGCCGTCGAAGCGCTCGATATCCTGCGCGCCAAAGGAATCAAAGTGTTTATCGCAAGCGGACGTCACATCAGTTCCATCAATAATCTGGGAGATTTGCAATTTGATGGATATATCACACTGAACGGAGGTATTGTCCTGACCGACAACCGCATTATTCACAAACACCATATTGAGAATGATGACATTGAAGCCCTTATCCGTTACCAGGAAGAACATCCTTTTCCCTGTGGATATGTCATGCAGGATGAAATATATATGAATTATATCGACGACAACGTCGACTCCGTCTATCGGATGCTTAATTTTCCGTCTCCTCCCATTCATCCGGATAAAGAAGTGCTCGGTAATAAAGTATATCAACTGATTGCCTTTTTTAACGCCGAAAAAGAAAGAGAGATTATGTCGGTTCTCCCCCATTGCATAGCCACACGATGGAATCCACTGTTTTCCGATGTTGTTCCATGTGGTATAAGTAAAGCTATTGGCATACAGAAAATGCTGAATTATTACCACATCGAACAAGAAGAATGCATGGCTTTCGGTGATGGAGGAAATGATATTGCCATGCTCGAATATGCAGGTATTGGTGTTGCTCTGGGTGGAGTAGATCAGAATGTAAAAGATGCAGCAGATTATGTAACAACAGCGGTTGACGACAGCGGCATATACAATGCGCTAAAACATTTCCATATTATTTAAAATCAAGAATATACACAAAATAATAGCATATATGCCATATGCAAACAAAGTTTTCCATTAATTAAATAAATACAAATATTATACGGAAAAATATGTTTTATAGCATACTTTTATAGCATAATGTGTATCTTTGCATCGAATTAAGGCAGAAAAGTGTTTATACTATTTATTAATAAGTTCCTCAAGGGAGGGGAACGTTAAATATGAAAATTATGATTTTAGTTGACAATGAAAAAAAAATGTATGATTTAGCTATGCTGCGTTATCAGGCAGCACGTTACAAATCTGTTGGTAATGGATTGATGAGCCAGCAGCTCAATGCAGAAATTCGCCGAATAATGGCCCTGAAAAGCCAGGCTCCAAAAAACTAACCCTTAACAGACAAGACCGTACTGAGGACCATCAACGCATAAATAAGGAGCGTTGGGTGGCCTTTTTTATTTTCTGTAGTTTCCTTATCTCTTCCCTTCGAACCGAACCCACCTTAATCATTTATTCATAAAAAATATCCAATACATATCCGGGAAATAAAAAAACCCTGATGCAAAAAGATGCATCAAGGCTTCATATATTATTTCGAACCGGAAGAATTATTGCATTCCTTCGGTAGTGACGTCTTTGCTAATTTTGGCAATCAAATGCTGAAGAACCGTACCGGGACCTAATTCAATGAAATGATCGGCACCGTCAGCAATCATATTCTGAATACTCTGGGTCCAGTGAACCGGGCTGGTCAACTGTGCAATCAGGTTTGACTTAATCTTCACAGGTTCCGTCTCGGCCACCGTGCTTACATTCTGATAAACCGGACATATTGGTTTATTAAAATGAGCGACCTCTATAGCTTCAGCCAACTCTGTACGGGCTGATTCCATTAATGGAGAATGAAACGCACCGCCCACTTTCAGCTTCAAGGCTCTTTTAGCACCTGCCGCCTGCAGCTTCTCGCATGCAGAATCGATTCCGGGAACGCTACCCGAAATAACAACCTGTCCCGGACAATTATAATTAGCGCAGACAACAATCTCATTTTCTATACTTGCACAAATTTCGGCCACCTTCTCATCCGGCAGACCAATGATTGCAGCCATCGTCGAAGGGTGAGCCTCACATGCTTTTTGCATCGCTTTAGCACGTTTGGAAACAAGCTGCAAACCGTCCTCAAATGAAAGTGCTCCGGCTGCTACTAATGCAGAAAACTCCCCTAATGAATGACCTGCTGTCATATCGGGTTTAAACTCTCCGCCCAATGTTTTAGCAAGGATAACAGAGTGAAGAAAAATAGCGGGTTGAGTAACTTTAGTTTGTTTCAAATCTTCATCGGTACCGGCGAACATCAGATCGGTGATACGGAAACCAAGAATCTCGTCTGCTTTTTCAAACATGTCTTTTGCAACGGCATTATTGTCGTAGAGATCTTTTCCCATCCCAACAAACTGTGCGCCCTGACCGGGGAATACATACGCTTTCATCTTTCTAATCGTTTTCTAATTTCAGTTTTTTAATACGGTGCAAAGGTAATAATTTAGTTTTAACTGAACTATTAATCACCACAAATTGTATCTTTGCCTCGGAATGAAGATTATTAACAACATATTAATTTATAAATCATGAAAGAATTATTGTTTCTTGGAAATTTAGGAACGGGCGAGATCATTATCATCGCTATTGTCGTATTGTTACTCTTTGGCGGAAAGAAAATTCCGGAGTTGATGAAAGGTATTGGCAAAGGTGTCAAAAACTTCAAAGACGGAGTTAAAGGAATTGAGGACGATATTGATATAGATAACACAAAAGATCAAAACAAAACAACAGATAAGCAATAAAGACAATGGATTCATCAGATGAAATGTCGTTCTGGGATCACCTGGAAGCACTCCGTTGGACTCTATTCCGCTCTTTATTAGCTCTTTCTGTATTTGCAATCGTTGTATTCTCCTTCATGCGCGGTCCAAATGGTCTTTTTGACCGCGTCATTATGGCTCCGTGTACTTCTGATTTTATCTTCTACAGATGGCTTTGCGAATTAAACCAGTGGCTTATGAATGTAAGTCCATGGCTGAGCGTACTGCCCGATTTCTGTAATGATAATTTTCATGTACAGGTATTCAACATTGCACTGGCTTCTCAATTCTTTACCCACATGACGCTATCATTCTGGGTGGCCTTGGTTCTCACCTTCCCCTACCTGGTATGGGAGATATGGAAATTCATCCGCCCGGCGTTGTATGATAATGAAAAGAAAAATGTTCGTTTGGTGTTTATGATGGGAACAGTGATGTTCTTCATCGGATGTGCGGTAGGTTACTTTACTGTATTTCCAATGACATTACGGTTTCTGGCGACTTATCAGCTGAGTAGTGAGATCGTTCAACAAGTATCTCTCGACTCATACATGAACAACTTTTTGATGCTTGTCTTCATTATGGGAATTGTATTCGAAATGCCACTCGTATCGTGGCTGCTTTCGAAGATCGGCATATTAAATCGTTCGTTCTTTCATAAATACAGACGCCATGCCATCGTTGGATTGCTTATTGCCGCTGCATTTATCACGCCAAGTAGCGACCCGTTTACATTAAGTGTGGTATTCTTCCCGCTCTACGGGTTGTTTGAACTTAGTGCACTATTTGTAAAGAAAGCTCCAAAAGAAGATGCAGATGATGATGATGACACAAATACTGCCGTCGTAAAGAGTTAATCAGGTTCTTCGAAGTTAGATATAGTTTTAGTGCTGCATTCGCATCCGGATCACTCCGAAAAAGAATGTAGCACTATTCTTTATCTACACAGGAGACTTATCAGGCACTCAGCTACTGTTTTGAATGTTCTTATTTTTTGAATACCAGATAAACCGCTGCAACCAGAAACAAAAAAGCCAGTGCATGATTCCATTTGAACGACTCTCCCTTGAATGCAATCGTGCTGAAGCCGACAAATACGACCAGGGTAATCACCTCTTGAATCACCTTTAGCTGAATCAGACTGAACGGTCCGCCATTATCGCGGAATCCTATGCGGTTGGCTGGTACCTGCGCACAATATTCAAAGAAAGCAATACACCATGAGAATATAATGACGCCGATGAGAGGCAAATGTTCAAACCAGCTGAACTGTTGTTTCAACTTCAGATGACCGTACCAGGCACATGTCATAAAAATATTGGATACGATCAATAACATGATTGTAGAAATACCACGCATAACTCTATTTTATCTTTTTAGGTAAATAATCGGTTTGAATATTTTCCATACTATGCCACAAACTGTAACGCGCTTCCGGGTTGAGCGCTTCCATTTGTGCAAGCAGCATTCCGGCATCCTTTCGTCGCGATGCTGTCTCATACGGACACAATTTGATCTGACTCCTAAACCCTTTCCACACAGCGATACGGCGAAGCTCCTCTTCCTCTACAAGACAAAGCGGACGAATAATTTCCATATCGAACTTCGTCATCTTTAACTTCGGCGGCATAGTGCTGACAGAACCCTGATAAAGCATATTCATAAGCAATGTCACGAGCATATCATCCTGATGGTGTGCAAGCGCAATCTTATTGCAATGCTGTTCTTTTGCCAAACTGAATAAAGCTTTCCGGCGCATCCATGAACAAAGAAAACAGGGTGACTTTCGGTGATCGGTGGAAGCATCAAAAGAGGTCTCGCGCACAAAAAACGGCAGCGCATGCTCGTCGGCACAAGCTTTCAGATAATCCAGGTCGGAACGATAAGGAATATTTGTCATCACGATATGTGCCACGACCACTTCAAAACGCGGACTGTAGACCTTGCTCCGCCTTCCCAGAAGATCGACGAGCGCAAGCGAATCCTTACCGCCGGACAGACCAATCAGAATACGGTCGCCGTCGGCTATCAGTCCATAATCGCATATTGCTTTCTTTACCTTCTCCTCTACTTTACGGTAAAGAAGTTCATCTGTTTTTATTACTGCCATATGTTCACTCAATCAGGGGGACAAAATTACATATTTCTCTCTCGATTTGTTTGAACAACAGAAAATATTCTTACCTTTGAAACTCAGTATATCATAAGAAAAATATCGAACAATGAAGTGGTTTTCAAATAAACTGTTTTACACAATAGGAGTAGCAATGCTTTGCAGCACTATTTCTGCACAAAGTCTTGATCAGGCAAAAAAAATGTACAACGAGGGAAAGTATGCCGAAGCTATGCCGGCCTTCGAAAAGCTTGTGCAGCAGGCGCCAGGCAATCCGTCATACAATTTGTGGTATGGCGTATGCTGTTATGAGACGGGAGACATCGCTACAGCCGAGAAACATCTCAATACGGCATATAAGCACAAAGATTTGAATGCCTGTCGATATCTGGCCGATATCTATTTCAAAACCTACCGTTTCGACGAATCTGTAGCCATGTATGACGAATATATTGAACAACTGACCAAAAAGAAACAAGAAACCGCAGAATGGGAAGCCAAACAAGAAATCTCAAAAACTTGCCAGCGCATGGTGGATAAGGTCGAAGATGTTCAGATCATCGACAGCATCGTTGTCGACAAAGATCATTTTCTTTCTGCCTATACGCTGAGCAACGAAGCCGGATCGCTCATGCCATTCAAGGAATTTTTCGGGACCAATGAAGATATCAATTCTATCGTATACAAGAACCAGAAAGGAAACAAAATATACTACGCTCATTCTTCGGGTGACAACCACTACTGTCTTTTTACCCAGTCGCTGCTGATGGGAAAATGGGGTGACGAAAAGCAGCTTCCGATGACTATAAACAGCAAGGAAGACGACAATTACCCTTACGTGCTTTCTGATGGCGTGACAATCTACTACGCGTCAAAAGCCAATGGTTCCATCGGCGGCTACGATCTCTTTGTTACACGTTACAATATAAATTCCGACACTTATCTGGCTCCCGAACAACTTGGCATGCCTTTCAACTCCATATACAACGATTACATGATCGTATACGACGAAATGAAAAACCTAGGATGGTTCGTTTCAGACCGTTTCCAACCTGAAGGCAAGGCCTGCGTGTATCTGTTTATTCCGAACAGCAACAACAGCCGCATCGAGAGCGATGATATGTCGATGAAGCGTGCACGTGCAGAAATAACATCTATTAAAGACTCGTGGAAGCCGGGCGCAAACTATGCTGACCTGATACGATTGGCTCACACACAGTCAACATCAGGCGAGAAAAAAATTCAGAAAGATTTTGAATTCATGCTGGGCAACGGGGTAACCTATTACACGCTCCATGAATTCAAAAGTCCTGAAGCTCGCAATATCTATGAGAAATATATAGCAGTAAACAAGCAGATTAAAGAGATGGAAAGCAAGCTCGACAACTTGCGTACATCTTATTCAAAGGCAGCCCAAGGCAGCCGGGAGCAACTGAAGACAACCATCCTGAAAGCCGAAGGAGAGTTATATAATCTTTACGGACAACCCGAATCATTAGAAAAGGACGCCCGCAATGCTGAGATCAATTATCTGAATAATAAACGATAAATTATACTGATATGTTTGCCGTAATCATTATCACATTCTTGCTTATCACAGCCGTGATCCTTATCCTGCTGGAAATATTTCTCTTTCCGGGGATTACCGTTGCCGGTATTGGCGGATTCATCTTTGCAGTGGGAGGTTTATATTATGCCTACAAGCTCAGCTGGTGGACCGGTAACATAGCCCTCATCGCCACTCTGATCACGTTCGGTATTGCTTTTATCTGGATGCTGAGGGCTAAATCACTCAGCCGCATTGCACTAAAAACCAATGTCGATTCGAAACTCGCCTCCAGTAAGGACATGGGCATCAAAGTGGGCGACGAAGGCGTCACTGTTTCGCGCCTTGCTCCTATCGGCAAAGCCTCCATCAACGGAACCATTGTTGAAGCCAAATCGCTCGATGAACTTATCGAAGAAAAATCCGAAGTGACAGTCATCCGTGTCGAAGGGTACAATGTCATTGTGAAACGTAAAAATAAATAATCACCTAAAATAAAATTAATATGGAAATTACTATTTTACCATTCGTTCTTTTAGGCGCGGCAGTGTTGCTGCTCATTATCTTCTTTCATTATGTACCGATTCTGTTATGGATTTCGGCTAAAGTTTCGGGAGTCAACATTTCGCTCATCCAACTATTCCTGATGCGTATCCGTAACGTGCCGCCATATATTATTACCCGTGCCATGATTGAAGCCCACAAAGCCGGCATCAAAACATTGACGCGCGATGAACTGGAGGCTCACTATCTGGCGGGCGGCCATGTGGAGAAAGTGGTTCACGCCCTTGTCTCCGCATCAAAAGCAAACATTGATTTACCGTTTCAGATGGCTACTGCCATAGACCTTGCCGGTCGTGATGTATTCGAAGCCGTACAAATGTCGGTCAACCCGAAAGTGATCGACACCCCTCCCGTGACAGCTGTTGCCAAAGATGGTATCCAGCTTATTGCCAAAGCGCGCGTCACTGTTCGTGCGAGCATCAAGCAGCTGGTCGGCGGCGCCGGTGAAGAAACGGTTTTAGCCCGTGTTGGCGAAGGGATCGTTTCATCCATCGGTTCATCGGAGAATCACAAGACCGTGCTCGAGAATCCGGATTCGATATCAAAACTCGTACTCCGCAAAGGTCTGGATGCCGGCACAGCGTTCGAGATTCTTTCCATCGATATTGCCGACATCGATATTGGCAAGAATATCGGAGCATTCCTACAAATGGATCAGGCTCAAGCCGACAAAAATATTGCGCAGGCTAAAGCCGAGGAGCGCCGCGCGATGGCTGTTGCCATCGAACAGGAAATGAAAGCCAAAGCACAGGAAGCTCGTGCGAAAGTAATCGAAGCCGAAGCTGAAGTTCCGCGCGCCATGGCCGATGCATTCCGTTCTGGCAATCTGGGCATCATGGATTATTATAAAATGAAGAATATTGAAGCTGACACAAACATGCGCGACGCTATCGCAAAACCATCAGCAGCCTCTCCACAGCCATTAAAAGGATAAGCAATGATTGAACCGTCAGAATTGATTATTAATGCAGATGGGAGTGCTTTTCATCTGCATCTGAAGCCGGAGCAGCTGGCCGACCGTGTAGTGATGGTTGGTGACCCGGACAGGGTGAACACGATTGCTTCTTATTTTGACACAAAAGAATGTGAAGTATCCAGCCGCGAGTTTCATACCGTAACCGGTACCTATAAAGGGAAACGAATCACCACTCTTTCGCACGGTATCGGCGGCGACAATCTTGATATCGTGATGAATGAACTTGATGCACTGGCAAACATCGACTTCGCAACGCGAACGATCCGTCCTGATTTCAGGCAACTCACGCTGGTTCGTGTAGGTACTTCTGGTGGTCTGCAGCCATTCACGCCGGTAGGGACATATGTTGCATCGGAGAAATCCATCGGGTTCGACGGTGTACTATATTTCTACGGTGACACAGAAAAAGTACGCGATATTACCTTCGAGGAAGAGCTGCTGAAACAGCTTGATTGGAAGATCGAACGGCTTAAACCGTATGTAGTCACAGCCGATAATTCTCTTGTTGAACAGATCACCGGCAGTGATATCCTGCGTGGTGCAACGATAGCAGCCAACGGGTTCTACGGTCCACAAGGCCGCCAACTGCGTCTTCCTCTTGCCGATCCGGATCTGAACCGCAAAATAGAAGCTTTCTATTACGCGGGACATCAGATCACGAACTACGAGATGGAAAGTGCTTCGCTTGCCGGAATTGCCGCATTGATGGGACATAGGGCGATGACCGTTTGCTGCATCATTGCCGGACGGGTGGCAAAAAACATGAATCCGGACTACAAGGGGACAATGACAGATCTTATCGAGAAAGTTCTCGACCGCATCTGACAACACTATCCCAATGCCATAAAAAGAAGCTGCCCTGTAAATCAAGACGGCTTCTTTCATAAACCGCAAGCAGGTTTTCCGGCAAAGTTCCGTTTACATACCTACTCCAAAGAAAAAACTTGAAGAGACTTTGAGAAACATAGTATTTTGATAATTCCGCTTTTTCGTGAAAAACGGCTTCATTTATGCAATAAAAAAGCCATTAAATACACAATACACTATAAAACAGATGATTAATGCATAAAAATATATTCGAATGTATTTCGAAATACATTCGGATGAAAGAATCATTTCATTCGAATGCGTCAGAGGTTTCATTCGAATAAAAAAGTCCGTACATTCGAATGAATTTCCTAAACCATTCGAAACGCATTTTCAAAGATTAAAACATCAATTTTTGATACATAACAGAAGTGCTCATTGTCTGCCGAAGAAAGAAATCAAACAGCATTCTAATCCAAATATGACTACATCAGGAAATAAAGCAAGCTACAATCCACTACAAAAAGAGCTTGCAATATCAAATTACTCTTTATGATTGCCCCTGTAATGCAAAGATCGCATTAAGAATCGTTTGTTCTCAGATTATTTCTATATCCATGGAATAAAGCAGCGACATCGCTTCGGGCAATGAAAACTTTGCTTTTGTCAATCGGTTGGTACCTGGATTAATATTGTAATTAGCTGCCTTCAACAAGTCGGCGCCACTCAAATTGGTGTTGTTGAATATGGCTGACGACAAATCTACGTTATCAAATACCGCTTTCTCTAAATCGGTTTCTTCAAAGCATACTTCTTTCAGTGAACAGTCAGTGAAATGCGCCATATACATATTCATGCCAATGAATATCGAATAGTTTAACACGCAATGATCAAAAGATACGGCAAACTTGCCTTTCTTTCGCGCTATCTTCGGCCATCGCATCACCGTAAAGTCTATCCCCATCAGCTGGCAGTCTTTAAAACTGACATCATCTATCTTGGTTGCCTTTAAGTTACACATAGAAAGATTACAATTTATAAAGTCGCAATCGCTAAACACGCAATTTGTAATCTCCGCATTAGAAAAATCACAATCCACGAATGTGGATGATATAAACATCTTATCATCCAGAATACGGCCGTTGTTGAAAATAATTGATTCAATTCTTTCACCGTCAAACAGATCGGTAGCGCTGTCTAGTTCCATAATTACAATGTGTATATATAAAATTACTAAAGGAGGCCGGCCATCACTCCTACTAACTTACATAAAGCCTTGCTTTTGCAATACCTTCATGAATACTTCTGAAAAATACTCGTTGTTGGCTTTTGTATAACGTACATCGGTAAATACCTGAGCCAACGTTTCTTTACCATTCTCTTTCACGAACTGTTTGTTGACTTCCAACGCCTCTTTATCGCAATAAAAAGCATCAATTGAGGCCGGCGTATAATCGGTATATTTCTCCTGATGTATCACGGCTGCCAGCGGCAGACGTTCGGGTTGAGCAGGCTCTTCGGCAGGATAACCTACTGTAACGGTCGTAATCGGGACAACCAGACGAGGCAGATTCAGTATATCAATGATCTGATCGGCATTATAGGTCGTCGTACCAAGATAGCAGATGCCCAGTCCTTTTTCTTCTGCGGCATTACAAAACGACTGAGCGAAAAGCATCGAATCAATGGTGGCGGCAATAAACGTCTGCATATTATCAAAGCCCGCCACGGCCTTGCGCTGTTCCGCCCACTTAACGAACCGGTTTGCATCAGCGCAAAAAGTCAAAACAATCGGAGCTCCCGTAATCATCGGTTGATTGAAATGCGCCGGAGCCAGCTTCGCCTTCATCGCCTCGTCACGCGTAACTACAACACTGTAAAGCTGCATGTTTCCGGTATTCGATGCTTGTGCAGCCACTTCAAGCAAATCCTCCAATAAGGTTTCGGAAATATCACGGTTTGCGTATTTACGAATTGTCCGTCTATTTTTCATTATGTCTATCATAATCCAAAATATTTGCTGCGAAGATACATAATTATATCAAAAATCATGTGGCATAAACCAGGATCTTTCATGAAAAAATCATCATCACTTTCCTAACCAATTCAAAAGAAAAATGAGCTCCTAAAAACCAAAAAACACTTAAGCCCAGGTAAAAAAATAAATTTTTCTTCCACAGTTGCGATTATGTACATCATGAATTACCTTTGCATCACAAAAACATACAAGGAGAACAATCATGGAAAAGGCAAAAGTGTATTTTACCAATCTGCGTACCAATC
>Ga0268360_1000419_pt1 | contig 73124 bp, 53 predicted proteins | sample BioMet11_FD_192465 | JGI IMG/M metagenome (GOLD analysis project Ga0268360, IMG submission 192465) | Sewage microbial communities from Oakland, California, United States - Biofuel 11 (Illumina Assembly) | ecosystem: Engineered > Wastewater > Sewage > Unclassified | place: USA: California... | reverse complement strand
GCTGAAATGACGATGCCTTCGCTCGGCTATGGTCATTTTAAATTGATTTCTTGTTGCCATTTTTTACTAATTTTGTAACTTAATTTTTAATTAAAAGTGGTCAACGTATTTCAGGCATTGACAAGTAGGTAGTGGACAGAAAACAGTAGGCAGGATGACGGAGCAAGAATGTAAGTTGCCATGGCAAGAAGATAAATTGCCGAACAAAGAATGTAAGATGCCAAAACAAGAAGATAAGATGCCATAACAAGAATGTAAATTGCCAAACAAAAAAGATAAATTGCCAAACAAAGAATGTTTGTTGCCGGAGAAAAAATGTTTGTTGCCGGAGAAAGAAGATAAGTTGCCATAGCAAGAAAATAAGTTGCCAAACAAAGAATGTTTGATGACGGAGCAAGAATGTTAGATAACGGAGCAAGAATGTTTAACAACGGAACAAGAATGTTTGACGACGGAGCAAGAATGTTTGATGACGGAGCAAGAATGTTTGATGACGGAGTAAGAATGTTAGATAACGGAGCAAGAATGTTTGACGACGGAGCAAGAATGTTTGATGACGGAGCAAGAATGTTAGATAACGGAGCAAGAATGTTTGACGACGGAGCAAGAATGTTAGATAACGGAGCAAGAATGTTTGACGACGGAGCAAGAATGTTTGACGACGGAGCAAGAATGTTTGACGACGGAGTAAGAATGTTAGATAACGGAGCAAGAATGTTTGACGACGGAGCAAGAATGTTTGACGACGGAGCAAGAATGTTAGATAACGGAGCAAGAATGTTTGACGACGGAGTAAGAATGTTTGACGACGGAGCAAGAATGTTTGACGACGGAGCAAGAATGTTTGACGACGGAGCAAGAATGTTAGATGACGGAGCAAGAATGTTTGACGACGGAACAAGAATGTTTGATGACGGAGTAAGAATGTTTGATGACAGAACAAGAATATAAAAATGGCCATTAGCTTTTTGCCATTAGCCAATAGCTAACAGCCAATAGCTAACAGCCAATAGCTAACAGCCAATAGCCAAAAACCAAAAAAAAAGAAATGAAATACCCAGTTAAAGAAACAAGTGATTTACTTTCATTTTTGATGAAAGCATTAAATACGGATTCCAAATCGCATGTACGAAAAATTATCCGTTACGAAGAAGTGATGATCAATGGCGTACGAAGCAAACGTCCCGACCAGGAAGTGAAGCCGGATGATACGGTTGAAATCATCAAACAAAAGAAAAATGAGACCTTCCGCCGCTATAAGGCTCCCTTTCCTGTTTTGTTTGAAGATGAGAATTACATAGCCGTGGATAAACCGGCAGGTTTGCTCACTTCCGGCGGCACCAGCGATAAAACAGATACCGCCTTCAAAGCCGTTAACCATTATATCAAAGAAAACACCAAAGGAAAAGACCATGCTTATGTGGTTCACCGCCTCGATAAAGAAGTCTCGGGAATTGTACTATTTGCTAAAAGCGAAGAGGCTGTCGAGAAAATAAAAGCCATCTGGCCGGATGTGGAGAAAAAGTATTATGCTTTTGTGGAAGGTACACCCAAGGAAAAAGAAGGAACTGTCCAAAGCTGGCTTAAAGAATACAAGGAAAAGATATTCTCCGTTCGCGAAAGCCCGGAAGCAAAATTAGCGATCACACATTATAGCACCCTTAAAACATTTACCCGGTACACCCTGCTCGAAGTGAAATTAGAAACAGGCCGTAAAAATCAGATACGCGTCCATCTGTCCGATATCGGTTGCCCCATCATCGGCGATTATAAATACGGGGCAAACAAGGAAATACTCCGGAGGATTCGTCTCCATGCCTTTTCCCTGTCGTTTGTTAATCCTTACACCGCATTACCCATAATCATAGAATCGCCCATGCCCGTAGGATTTCTAAGGCTGGGAATGAAAGACGAAAAGTACAAATGATTTTACTCTTTTCTCTGGTCTTAACCATATTTTTTGTATGGTTAAGAGCGCGTTGAGGGTAAACTTAATCCGCCTAAGTACTTTAGGCATTCGTAACTTTAGCTCGCTTTACGTACTGATTTGTTATAAAAGTTAATTCCGGTTGTCTGTTGTTATTTTTTTGTTCGGATATAAACATGTTTAATCGAAGCCCTGTCCGTTACTCTTTCGTCAATATCAAAATACTTCTTAAGCGATTTGATGAGCGGAGTAAGTTTTGCATAGCCATAATTTCGTGGATCGAAGTCCGGCTTTTTCTTTATTAAAAGATTACCAACATCCCCCAGAAATGCCCAGCCGTCTTCATCGGCAATATCATCCACGGTAGATGAAATTAATAAAATGGTCGCCGAATCAACCTTATGGATGAAAACCTGCTCTGTAGCTTCAGGTGCTGACGATGAAGTGTTTTTAGCAGGCTTAACCTTGGCCGGGCTACTTAAAATTTCGAGATAGATAAACTTATCACAGGCAACGATGAACGGACCCGGTGTTTTTTGCTCTCCAAATCCAAATACTTTCATGCCCGATTCCCTCAATCGTATTGCAAGTCGTGTGAAGTCGCTATCGCTCGAAACGATGCAAAAGCCGTCGACTTTTCCCGTATATAAGATGTCCATAGCATCGATGATCATTGCGGAATCGGTAGAATTTTTACCCGATGTATAACCATATTGTTGAACCGGGGTGATGGCATTTTCGAGAAGAATACTTTTCCAACCCGCTAAATTAGGTTTGGTCCAATCGCCATATATCCTTTTAAATGTTGGTACTCCATATTTCGCAATTTCTTCCATTATGCCTTTTACATTTCCGCTCGGAACATTGTCGGCATCAATGACCACAGCAAGTTTTAAATCATTTTTTGTTTCCATAATCTTATCTTTTTAAGTAGAGGATATCACACATTTTGCAGTAATAAGCAACACAATGTTTGAAAAACCTACTTGTTTTTTGCTTGCATAAAGATACAGCTTTCTATGAATAATGGGATATTTGTTTTTATCAACTTTTTAGGTATTATTTCAATCCATCCCCGAATCGGGTAAAGGCTTCAGTTCATGGTGATCTAATTCTACAAATCATGTGTCTGTAAATTTAGCCGAAAATTGTTAACAACCAGATCGTTTTTTAAAATGTAGTCTAACAAGTTCACCCGAAATTTTAATATCCATCTTTTTTTACGAAAACTATTCTTTAAGGGGCGATTAGTTGCGCAAAATAAATTGTAAAAAAAAAATTGATAAGGAATTGTAATTTTATACTGTAAATAGATTATATTTGTATCCTTATAATTTTATGGGTTATGAAAAGGACTAATATTGGCATAATTAGTACAATTTGTATAATTAATATTCTTTTAATTACTTTCTTTTTCCCTCAACGATCTTTTGCTCAATTTCGGGGTTTTAAAAAAATAGATATAAAAGTTGATGGTAAAATCGAGCCATTGTATAAAGAAAGTTATGCTTTATTGATAGGTGTAAGTGATTATAAGGAGTTTCCGCCACTACCCGGTGTTAAAGAAGATATTGCTGCTGTTAGAATAGCTTTAGAAAAACAGGGATTTAAAGTTATTCAAGTTGATAACCCACCAGATAAAGCAGCGCTCGATAATGCTTTTAATGATTTTATTATTAAATATGGACAAGGCAATAATAATCGTTTATTATTTTATTTTGCAGGCCATGGTTATACCATACCTCAAAGTTTTGGAGAGGATATGGGATATATTGTTCCGGCACAAGCTTCTAATCCACAAAAAAATCTGAATGATTTTAAGATGAAAGCCATGTCCATGATGCAAATTCAAATATACGCAGCTTCGATTAATTCAAAACATGCACTATTTTTATTTGATGCCTGTTTTGCCGGTTCGGTGTTCTCAGGATCAAGAGCATTACCCGAACCCATAAGAAGAAATACGACAAAACCCGTTCGTCAATTTATTACAAGTGGTAGCAAAGATGAAAAAGTACCCGACAAGAGTGAATTCAGAAATCAATTTATTGATGCAATTAATGGGGAAGCCGATAGCGATAACGATGGATATGTTACCGGTACAGAACTCGGTTTTTTTATTTACGATAAAGTAGTTAAATATTCTAATAATACACAACATCCTCAATATGGTACGATTAAAGATGCCAATTTAGATAAAGGCGATTTCGTTTTTGTTGTACCCGCAGAGAATAGAACGGGTATTGGAAAAAAGAAAAAAGAATCAATTGAAGTTCGTAATCCGAATGTATCTGATAATTCAAATACTGAAGAAAAAATAAAAGATCAAGAATCAATTAGTTCTGAAGAAGAAGATAATGGCGCTATGACAGGTAGCATACAATTAATTTCAGAATTGGATGGAATGTTTTATATAGATGGCGTTTTTAAACAAAAAATTTTAGCCAACACAACAGATACTATTACTGATATTCCGATTGGAAGTCATTTTTTTGAAATCAAGGGGGCGGAAAACTGGAAAAGTTCAGAAAAAATACGAAGAAACCAATTTACACCAATTAGGGCATGCAAAAAGAATGTTACTTCATCCAAAGAAACCAATGGATTTGTTTTTGTTGAAGGGGGGCCATTCAACATGGGAAGTAGTCCAAGTAAAGACAACGAGCGTTATATTCATGTGGTAAATATTAATGGCTTTTATATCGGTAAATATGAAGTTACAGTCGGCGAGTTTAAGAAGTTTATTGATGCAACAAATTATAGGACTGAGGCCGAGAAATTTGGTGGAAGTTTTATCTGGAATGGAACAAGTTGGGAAAAACGTACTGATGTATGCTGGCAGTATGATATTCTTGGTAAGAAACTCTCCGCTAATGATTATAATTTTCCCGTAGTACATGTGAGCTGGAAAGATGCCACAGAATATTGCCACTGGGCTGGTGGAAGATTACCCACAGAAGCGGAGTGGGAATATGCAGCTCGTGAAGGTAACAAACGAAAGGATTATCCATATTCTGGAAGTGCCAACATTGACGATGTTGCCTGGTATCATGAAAATTCCAATGGATATCTTCGTGAAGTAGGAACTAAAAAACCAAATAGTTTAGGAATTTATGATATGTCGGGAAATGCCTGGGAATGGTGTGCTGATTGGTACGATAAATCCTACTATAATGTAAGTAAAATAATGAATCCTCAAGGACCATTAACGGGTTCGGAACATGTAATAAGAGGCGGTTCCTGGAATGACAATGCTGATAGTGTCAAAGTTACAAATCGAAATGGTGCAAATCTTAGAAGCGACGATTATAGTATAGGGTTCAGAATGGTTAAAGATAAAAAAGATTAGTTTATCTTGTAGCAATATCATTTTTTTAATCTTAGTAAAATGAATAAATTTAAATTACCTCTTGCACTCTTCTTTTTATTTCTGTTTTTTCAATGCCAGCTTAAGGCTCAAGAGTTTGACAATATTAAACAGAAAATGGAAAAAGAATTTGAAACATACAGTCAGCAAAACCAATCAGAATACAACCAATACATTCAACAAGTTGATGCCGAATTTGCTCAATATCTTGACCAGATATGGAAGGAATTTTCGCTAAATAAAGGTAAAAAAACACCGGATACACCAAAACCTACCGTTGTACCCAATTTTACTCCTGGAAAAGATGAAAATGTTCCCCGTATTATTCCTATTTCTGTTACTCCGGTTTTAGACCAACCGGTTTTACAACCCCGTCTTCCAGTACCTGCCCTGCAAAAATCGGAAGAATATGAATTTGAACAAAATACTTGTCAATTTGAATTTTATGGCGTTAACCTTAGCATTAATTATGATTCACGCATTATTTCGGCCCAGATTGAAGACTCGGTGAATAATAATTCGATAAGTTCTTATTGGGCAAACATGTGTGAAATAAACTATAATAGATTGATAAGCAAGCTTACAGACATTAAAAGTGATTTCAATTTAAATGACTGGGGATATTATTTGCTGATAAAGAAGTTGTCGAAGCAAATTTTTCCCTCGAATTTAAAATCCGAAAAACTTTTAACCTGGTATCTGTTAACCCGGTCGGGATATAAAGCCCGAATAGCGTACACACCCCAGGATGTATTTTTGCTTATTGCAAGCAATGCCGATATTTACAACGTAAATTACCTGAATTATAATAACCTTAAATATTACTTGCTCGATTCTAAGGAAACTAAAGTGCGAACTTATGATAAGGATTTTCCCGATGCACATTTGGTTATGGATTTTAATATTAATTCGCCGATAAATTTGCCTGAAAAACTTGCTCAACGTAAATTGAATTTTACCTACGAAGGAAAAAACTATAGCTTATCATTAAATTATAACCAAAATCTTATTGATTTTTATAATGATTATCCTCAGGTTCAGATAAGTATTTATTTTGATGCTATGGTTTCGAGGGCTGCTAAAGAATCTATTGTTGATAGCTTATATCCCTTAATAAAAGATAAATCAGAAACGGATGCAGCAGGATTTTTACTTAATTTTGTTCAAAATGCGTTTGATTATAAAACGGATGAAGAACAGTTTAATCACGAGAAGTTCTTTTTTGTAGAAGATGTATTGCATTATCCTTATTGCGATTGTGAGGATCGCGCTGTATTTTATGCTTTTCTGATGAAAGAATTGCTTAAACATGAGGTTGTAGGAATTGAGTATCCTGGGCACATGTCCACAGCCGTTCATTTTAACCAACAAATTGAAGGGGATGTGCTTGTTTTTCAAAACAAGACATTCGCTATATGCGATCCAACATGTATTAATGCTCCCATTGGAAATACGATGCCTGGTTTCGAAAATATACAAGCTAAAATTATACCGTTGCAGAACCTTCAAAATAAAGACTTGCAGACGAAGAGTATTTGGGATAAAGCATTGGCTTTAGGTTGCAACCATGCTACCAACAAACAGGACATTGTTGTTGATAACGAAGGAAACAGCTATTTAACGGGTTTCTTTAGCGGTGAAATAAATTTCGGAAGTTTTAGTATTCAAACCGATAGTAACAAGAAAGAAATTTTTGTCGCTAAATACGATAAAAACGGAATAGCACAATGGGCAAAGCAGGGCAGGGGCATGGGAAACAATGTTGCTTATGACATAGCCTTAGATAAACATGATGGTTGCATCGTTACAGGCTCATTTAACGATACCCTTATTTTTGAAAATAAAGTATTACCGACAAATTCTAACGGCGATATATTTCTGGCAAAATTTGCATCTAATGGCGACATTTTGTGGGCTGCTAAAACAGGCTTAGATGCTATAGAACGCGACACTTTTTCGATCTTTGTTGCTGAATTTACTGAAAATGGCGAGTTTCAAGATACCAAATTATATAAGGAAGATCAAAACTTTACAAATTACGGGATTGCCGTTGATTCATTAAACAATATTTATGTAACGGGTTCTTTTGCAAATTCCACGGGTTTGAATGTAAATAAAATGTCGTATGCCAGCATGGGAATGTTTAATCCGATTACCGATTTGAAAACAGAAAATGATAAACTTATTGCAGAACATTGCGATAAGGCAATTGCCGGTTTATTTGCTATTTTAAATCTGATTAAAGTTAATAATGTTCTCATTACGGGAACGGCTGTCCAGACTGCCTTTGATAAATATAATCCTCAATTTAAATTGAATCATTCAAACATTTATGAAAACATTAGCAAGGTTAACTTTATAAAAAATTCCGCCGGTATTATTACTATTATTAATACAGATAAAAAACCGGTGGACTTTGGAAAAATAAAGGTTGTGAATAATGCAAAAATTAAAATTATAAATTATCAAAACGGTAATGCTCAAATAGATGTTTTATCAAATATAAAAGTTGGAAAATCATTTATCTGGTATACGCTAAATTATATAAAATTGTTCCGAGCTAATGGTGATTTGTTGTTTGATTATGACGACGACCATACGCAGGTGAAATTAAATTTACGAAATGATATTTTGAATTAACTAATTAATTCTTAAATAAAATAACCAATAAATTATTAACCTAAATATTATTATCATGAAAAAAACATTATTAATTTTATCCGGTGCTATCTTCTTCGTTTCTTTTGTATGTAATGTTAGTACAGTATGTGCACAAAAAACCGATAAGGAGATTCACAAGGAAATGACAAGCAAGGTATCTAAAGATGTTAGAAAAGATGCAAAACGAATGAAAGCCGAAGGATGGAACGTGGCTCCCGGTTCATTACCCTTGGAAAAATTATTACAAACGGCACAGGAAAAACAGTTGATGACTGATGAAAAGGGACAGCAAAAATACATTACCGCCGATGGAAACGGTGTAGCCGAATCGAAAGCTGCCGCCGAAATGCAGGCCATAGAAACGGCCAAGCTTCAACTTGCCGGTATGATAGAAACTTTGATGAATTCACTTGTTTCTACTAATTTAGGAAATGAACAAATCAATAGAGAGGACGCTGCTTCTGTTACCCAGGTGGTTCAAACTTCTAAAAACTTAATTTCTACCCAACTTGGTTATATTAATCCTTTATTTAAGATTTACAGGGATGTTCCCAATACTAAAAATGTTGAAGTGCAGGTAAAGGTTTTTTATGAAACAGCTCAATCGCTGGTGATCGCTAAAAAAGTGATTAAAAAGGAACTTAAGGAAAAAATGAAAATGAACGACGAACAGTTAGATCGTATCACTAACTTTTCAAAATAAATATGGCTTACCACACCTCTCAGGCTTCGTTTTGAGAGGTGTTTTTTTTAACAAATTCAAATGAATCGTTTTCTATTAATCGTTATTGTTTCGCTGATCAGCTTTCCGCTTTTTTCGCAGGAAATAATCACCACCAGCGGTGAATACCAGTTGGAGTGGCTCGATACCCAATCGAAAGTTGAAGTTCAACAAAAAGCAGAACAGCTTGCCACCGTTGATGCCCTGGAGCGTGCTTTTGGAAAAGTAATTATTCAGGGCAACAGCACTTTTGTACAAAATCAGATGACCGGTCAAAAAGTGGAAACCCATTCCGGTTTTTCTTCGATTGCCAATACGTATGTAAAAGGAGAAGTGGTTGAAGTAATTAATAAGGAATTTAAAGAAGTAGAAGGCGAAAAAACGGTCAATGGGAAAGCTGAAAAGATTAGGGAGATTAGTTGTAATATTAAAGTGAAAGCAAGAGAATTGGCGGATATTCCGGTTCAGTTTGATGCTTCACCCTTAGCCTGCCTTAAATTGAATTGCAAAACCCTCTCTTTTCTGAATAACGATGCTTTGTATTTTTATTTCCGAAGCCCTCAAAGCGGATTTCTGAGCATTTTTATTGACGATAACCAGTTTTCGCAACGTTTGCTGCCCTATCATAATATGGAGGCTAAATACGAAAATGGCGTTCCGGTGGAAGCCGATAAGGAATATTTTTTCTTTTCCAGCGAAATAAACTATTTTGGAGCGAAAAATGATTTTGTAGATGATAAATATGAGCTGGCAACCAACTCATCAAAAGAAATAAACCGCATCTTTGTCATTTTTACAAAATCGGAATTAAATAAGCCTGTATTAAAGGAAAATCTAAATTCCGGAATGCTATCTAATGAAGAACAGGAACTAAAATATAAGCTACCCAAAGCCATGAAGAGCGAAGATTTTCAGCGCTGGCTAATTGATAACCGGTCGTCAAGGGATGATATGGCTATCCAAATTATTGACATAACTATTTCGAAATAAATAGCTACTCATTTATTTTAAAATAATTATTTATCAAACTCCTCAGGAGCTTTATCAAAAGCTACCTTTTTTTATACCTACGATTATTTTCTTCGTCGTTGTTATTCCTTCTCCATCATCACCGTAATTTCCGTTTCTTTTCCGGCGGCAACGACCACATCCTGGGTCCTGGTTTTATAACTATTTAATTTAAACGTAGCAACGTAAGCGCCGGCTTCCAATTCATAAAAAGATACTTCCCCGTTTTTGTCGCTCAACTGGGCTTCTTCCACTCCATTGAGTTGTACCTGGACATTTATAATGGGCTTATTATTAGTATCGATGATAGATGCAAATAAATCGCCGGTTTCGTTTTCCTGTTCATTATCAATCGGACGACCTTTTCGTTGCATCAAACCAAAATCAAAATAATCGCTCAGTCGTTCGGGCGTCTCACGATATTTGTAAGTCAATTGTCCTAAGTTACCCCAAAGAGTGGAACATAAATGCGTATAAGCGTCATCACGCTGATTGGATATATTATTTTTCCCCTCACCTTTCAACTGCTGATTTTTACGCATATTCACCATCAAATCGTAAAAAGTTTTGCATTCGGTAAATAATGCCAATAAGTCGGGATATTTTTCAACGTTCTGAACGAATGTGCCAAAATTATTAATAACTTGTTCATAAGGTTGATTTTTATAAATATAGGAGAATCCCCGAGGGAAAATGCTAATATATTCGGGCGTTTTTTTAGTGTATTTCAATTGTATCTGTAAGTCATAGGTATGCAACTTTTCGGGAATAGTATCTACCAGGTCCTGCCAGCGTGCAGTTTCGCCTTTAGCGCCGGATGCTACGCTTCCAAGGGTTTCCTGAAGCAGCATATAGGCATTAACCTCCGGTTGAGTATTGTTTAATATATTTAGTATGTCAGTATCGGCTTTTCGCTCCTCTAATTTTATAACATGACTTTGAATAAAATTAATATATTTTCTCCTTCGTGTATTAAAATAATGAAAAAACCGGTTACGTGTAAATGGAGTGTAGTTGCTCATAACGTTTATTTTAGGTTAATAATAAATTATGAATTACAAATTATGAAGTTTTACTATTTTTTTAAATCAATTCAAATCATTGTAAATATTAATCGCTGTAAAAACAATCAATGCAAAATTAGAAGTAGTAAATTAGAGTAGTAGAAATGCCTATGCCGAAAAAATAGCATTCATTTCTACCAGTAGAAATATCAACTTTCAAATTATCGCAGGCATTTCTACCCGTAGAAATATCAACTTTCAAATTATCGCAGGCATTTCTACCAGTAGAAATATCAACTTTCAAATTATCGTAAGCATTTCTACCAGTAGAAATATCAACATTCAAATTATCGCAGGCATTTCTACCAGTAGAAATATCAACTTTCAAATTATCGTAAGCATTTCTACCAGTAGAAATATCAACTTTCAAATTATCGTAAGCATTTCTACTTTTCGTTTTGCTTATTTCGAAAAAAAGATCAAAATAAGTATTCCGAATTATAAAAATGTGAAGATGCAAATACAGGTACGCTCTTCACATAATGTATCTGAAATTATTTAAAAATATTATCGGAATATGACTATGCTACCGATGGAATATTTATTCTAAATAATTTCGGATTGTCAGATACGGGTTAATTTTTTGTTGTAGCAATCCAATAATCGAATCAAAGAGCGCTATGTATTATTTTACAAATTTAAGATAAAAATAAAAGAATGATACCAAAAAGAGGATTTATTTATTATTTGGTAGGTTTCTGAGGCCAAATGGTAAGTTTTTGGGGATATTTGGCAGATTAGGGATTGTTTTATGAACCATCCGGTAGCAGTCCCCAAACGGAATTTAATTTTTGATGATAGCACCGGGCATAAAATAAAAAAGCGTCTCAAATAATACTATTCAAGACGCTTAAAATTGAAGGAGTGATCTAGCTGGGATTCGAACCCAGGACCCCATCCTTAAAAGGGATGTGCTCTACCAGCTGAGCTACTAAATCATCCGTTATGAGGGTGCAAAAGTACACTTTTTATTTTATGTACAACCAAAAAAGTGAATTATTTCTTAAAATAAAATTATAGCGTTGATAATGAATGTGGTTTATTTAAGCTTTCCATGGATAGCTATCCAGATACAGGCCGGTTGTTCGGAAGTAAAGGTTATCCGATGGCGTTGATGCGTAGGTATCAATAAGTAGTCGCCGGGGTTTAATTCAATTTTTTCACCATTATCGTATTCCAGCGTAGCATTTCCTTGTAATAATGTTACCCATTCATCGTCTTTCTGATCGTACCAAAATCCCGAAGGCGATACCTGACCGGTGCTTACAATACGTTCGATATGAATATTCCTTGTTTTGATCAGGGTTTCAAATAATTCTCTGTTTCCATCCACTGTTGCCGGAAGTTGAAAGATGTTTTTTATACTCATTTACAGCTTGGGTTATAAGGCAATCATTCCATTAAAGATATTCGTTTACATTTCCTTTTCCTTCACGGACGATGATAATATCGTCGCTTGTGCAGTCGATAACGGTTGATGCAATATTTCCTCCCAATCCGCCATCAATAACAATATCAACGATTTTTTTAAATTTCTCATAAATTAATTCCGGGTTGGTTGAATACTCAATAATTTCATCTTCGTCGTGAATTGAAGTTGTCATGATGGGATTACCAAGCTTTTGTACGAGTAGCAAAGGAATTTGATTGTCGGGGATACGGATACCTACCGTTTTTTTCTTGCTTTGGAAAAGGTTAGGCACATTATTATTGGCATTCAGAATGAAGGTAAACGGGCCGGGCAACGCTTTACGCATCAGTTTAAAAGTGGCATTGTTAATGGGTTTGCAGTAATCAGCCAATTGACTAAGATTATGGCAAATAAATGAAAAATTAGCTTTTTCCTTTTTGATTCCTTTGATTTGGGCTATTCTTTCAACGGCTTTGATTTGAGTAATATCGCAACCTAAGCCATAGACGGTATCGGTAGGGTAAATAATAATTCCGCCTTTTTGTAAACAATCAATTACGGTATTGAGTTGGCGGTCGCCTGGATTATCGGGATGTATTTTCAGTAACATGATTTGTAAATTTTTGAAGTAATGTTTTGAATTTTAGGAATTCAAAGAGACAAAGATAGTTCAAAAACAAATACTAATCCATAAAAAATGGGTAAGCTACTTATATCGCACCGCTTCAACCACCTACCCTTGCTACCTTCCGGTCCTGGGGGAGTTCAGCAGGAGCTGGTCGCATAAGACTTACCCGATGCAAAAGTAATATTTTTTTGACTCGATTTTACCTGCTTCAACAAATTTTATGTAAGTTTGCCAACTAATGATTTATCATCACCTTAAAATCAATTTGTATGGAAAACAAAAAAAATGCTTTACTAAACCATTCAGTAGTTTATGGCTTAGTTACGGGAGGGGTGCTTATTTTATTAAGCCTGATCATTAATTTATTTAATATTGGACCTAAAAACCCCTTAGTTTATTTTTCCTATCTTATACTATTAGCCGGAATTATTTGGGGCAGTAAGGAATACCGCGATAAAATTAAAGGCGGTTTTATTTCGTATGGCAATAGTTTGTTGTCCGGATTCCTGATTGGAATGTTTGCTGCTCTTATTTCTGCAATTTTTACTTTTATTTATGTGAAATTTATTGATCCAGGTATCGTTAATAAATGGTTGGAAATTGCCGAACAAACAATGACAGAGAAGAATCCGAATATGCCGCAGGAGCAAATTGATACTGCGATGACCATTACGGAAAAGTTTATGAAACCCGGTTGGATGCTTATCACCGGATTTATTGGTCAAACGTTTATTTCATTTATTCTTTCGTTAATCGTATCCATTTTTATTAAAAAAGAAGATACTATGTTTGGTGAAAAAGAAGCATAAATCAATAATTGTAAAATTAAATTCATAATGACAGATATTTCGGTAGTAATTCCTTTGCTAAACGAAGAAGAGTCGTTGCCCGAGCTATATGATTGGATAGTGAGGGTAATGACGGAAAATAAATTTTCGTATGAGGTTATTTTTGTTGATGATGGGAGCAAGGATGATTCCTGGAAAATAATTCAGGGGTTGACTGCTACGAATGCTGATATAAAAGGAATAAAATTCAGAAGAAATTATGGAAAATCGGCAGCGCTGAATGTAGGCTTCGAGGCGGCACAGGGAGAAATAGTTATTACTATGGATGCCGATTTGCAGGATAGTCCCGATGAAATTCCCGAATTGTTTGCTATGATGAAAAAAGGCAACTATGATATCGTTTCAGGATGGAAAAAGAAACGTTACGACTCCAAACTTGCCAAAAATATTCCTTCAAAATTATACAATGCCACAACCCGCAGAGTTACCGGATTAAAACTCCACGACATGAACTGCGGACTGAAAGCCTACCGTAATGAAGTGATAAAAAACATAGAAGTGTACGGCGAAATGCACCGTTATATTCCCGTTATAGCTAAATGGGCCGGTTTTACAAAAATAGGTGAAAAAGAGGTTAACCATCAGAAACGTAAGTACGGAACAACCAAATTTGGAATGGAACGTTTTGTTAATGGTTTTCTTGATCTACTTTCCATAGGCTTTGTTTCCCGTTTTGGCAAAAAACCCATGCATCTCTTTGGTTTTTTAGGAACCCTGCTTTTTATTGCAGGTTTTATTATTGCAGTTTATTTAGTCTATGCTAAATTTGTATTGTTAGACTACAAGATGACTGCCCGCCCCTTATTTTATTTTGGTCTATTGGCCATGGTTTTAGGCACTCAATTGTTTCTGGCAGGATTCCTTGGTGAAATGATTTCACGAAATTCGTACGACCGTAATCAATATCACATCGAAAAAAGACTTGGATTTGATAAAAATCAAGCGTGAACCTAACAATAAACGGATGTAAAAAAAGTTAAGGTATCTTTAAACAGACGCTTTTCCATTATTTAACTACTAAATAGCTCTTATCAGGAAGATATTTATATCTTTATCAACTGCTGCATATCTGTTGATATTTAAAAAATGACTGAAAAACAAAAGAAAATAGTAATTATCGGTTCTGCACATCCTTTACGGGGTGGTTTGGCTGCTTATAACGAACGATTAGCCAAAGCCTTTCAGCAAGCAGGTTACGACACGGTAATCTATACCTTTAGTCTTCAGTATCCCTCTTTTCTTTTTCCGGGTAAAACGCAATATTCTTCCGACCCTCCTTCCGCCGATTTAACAATCAACGTGTCTATTAATTCCATTAATCCATTCAATTGGTTAAGGTATGGAAAAAGAATTAAAAGACTGAACCCTGACCTCGTGATTATTAAATATTGGACACCTTTTATGGCTCCCTGTCTGGGAACGATGGCGAGGATCATCCGTAAAAATAAAGTCAGTCGTATCATTTCTATTATTGATAATATTATACCTCACGAAAAACATCCTGGTGATAGGTTATTATCAAATTATTGGGTTAAAAGTGTTGATGGTTTTATTGCCATGTCGAAATCTGTACTTGCAGATTTAAATACCTTTGATCATAAAAAACCTAAAATGTATTCCCCGCATCCCTTATATGATAATTTTGGGGAATCAGTTACTAAATCGGAAGCAAAACACCGATTAAATCTTAATCCGGACACGGCGTATATGTTGTTTTTCGGCTTTATCAGGGACTATAAAGGATTGGATTTGCTGATAAAAGCGTTTGCTGATGAAAGAATATTAAAGCTGAATATCAAATTAATTGTTGCTGGAGAGTTTTATACCGATGCTACGCCGTATTTTAAGCTGATTTCCGATTTAAAACTCAATGATCGGATTATAATGGATAATAATTTTATTCCGGATACCAATGTTGTTAACTACTTTTGTGCTTCCGATCTGGTAGTGCAGCCTTATAAACATGCCACGCAAAGTGGGGTAACACAAATTGCCTATCATTTTAATAAACCCATGATAACAACTAATGTGGGTGGACTTTCGGAAATGGTTCCCGACGGAGTGGTAGGTTATGTTACAGAACCGGATGTCCAACAGGTAGCCGATGCCATTTATAAATTTTATAACGAAAAGAAGGAAAGTGAATTTTCTACAAATATGAATACCGAGAAGCAGAAATTTTCATGGAATAATATGCTTCAGTCGCTTAATGAATTGAATAATAAAATAACTATTTTTAAAAATGATAATCCGAAGTAAAGCCCCTTTGCGTCTGGGTTTAGCCGGTGGAGGAACCGATGTGGCTCCCTATTCCGAACTATATGGCGGAGCCATATTAAATGCCACTATCAGTATGTATGCCTTTGCTAACCTTATTCCTACCAATGATGGGAAAATTGTTTTTCATGCTGTGGATAAAAAAGAGCGTTATGAACTCAATTCGGTTTTAAATCTCGAAATAGACGGGAAATTAGACCTTCATAAAGGGATTTACAATCGCATTGTTAAGGACTTTACCCAACAGCCACTTTCTTTTGAATTGTCGACGTTTGTTGATGCACCGGCAGGTTCGGGTTTGGGAACTTCTTCCACTCTGGTCGTTGCTATTTTGGGAGCTTTTGCCGAATGGCTACATTTGCCTTTGGGCGAGTATGACCTGGCTAAGTTGGCGTATGAAATAGAACGCGTGGATTTAAAGATGGCTGGAGGTAAACAGGATCAATATGCAGCCACTTTTGGCGGAGTTAATTTTATGGAGTTTTACAATACCAATAAAGTTATCGTTAATCCATTGCGTATTAAAGAAATTTATCTCGACGAACTGGCGCATAACCTTGTCCTTTATTATACCGAAACCAGTCGCCTCTCGTCAAAAATCATCGAAGCTCAGTCGAAGAATGTAAACGACAAAAATGCAAAAACCATTGAAGCCATGCACAAACTCAAGGAGCAGGCCGTGATGATGAAGGAAGCATTATTAAAAGGTGAACTGGATAAAATTGGCGAAAACCTGAATTTTGGCTGGCAGTACAAAAAACAAATGGCGAAGGGGATTACCAATCCGTTGATAGATAATATTTATGATACAGCCATAAAACACGGTGCCAGCGGTGGCAAAATATCTGGTGCTGGCGGTGGGGGATTTATGTTTTTTTATTGTCCCGGTAACACACGTTTCGACGTAATTGATGCATTATTAACATTTGGCGGACAGGCAAAGCGTTATGAATTTGTTTCACATGGACTGAAAACATGGACTATGTGATTGATCTGCTCAATTATTATAATAATTTAAAGCTAACTGATTAACAATATGACTGATATTAAAAAGATAATTCAATCTTCCATTTTCCTTAAAGAACAGGTTTTAGCCGATGAAGGTTTGTTGAAAAATCTTCAGGATGTTACTCTTGAAATGATAAATTGCTTCCGAAATCAAGGGAAAGTCCTTTTTTGTGGCAATGGCGGAAGCGCTGCCGATGCTCAGCATTTAGCTGCCGAGTTTAGCGGTAGATTCTATTACGATCGCGATCCGCTCTTTTCCGAAGCGTTGCATGTCAACACTTCTTACCTAACGGCTGTTGCAAACGATTATTCCTACGACCAGGTTTATTCCCGGCTGATCAAAGCAAAAGGCAGAAGTGGAGATGTGCTGGTGGGAATTTCTACTTCGGGTAATTCAAAAAATATTACTGAAGCATTTAAAACAGCAAATCAGCAGGGTATGATAACGGTTGGAATGACCGGACAAACCGGAGGTGCAATGAAAGATTTGTGTAAATATTTGCTTAATGTTCCTTCTACCGATACACCCCGTATCCAGGAAGTGCATATTTTATTGGGACATATCATTTGTCAACTGGTAGAAGAAGAAATATTTCCAAGACAGAAATAACATAACAAAAAAATAATAAAAAGGTGGAAGCGATTATTCTGGCTGGAGGATTAGGAACACGTTTACGAAAGATGGTACCGGATGTACCCAAATCCATGGCATTAATCAATGGTAAGCCATTTTTGGAATATCAATTAAATTACCTTAAAAATGCCGGTATTGATAAAATCGTTTTATCTATTGGTTATAAAGGTGCTATTATACAAAATTATTTTAAGGATTCATTCAATGGCATGGAAATTCGTTATGCTGTGGAAAAAAAACCTTTAGGAACAGGCGGCGGAGTAAAAAACGCTTTGAAGTCGGTAAATTCTGATGATGTTCTGGTTTTGAACGGCGATACCATGTTTAATATTGATTTAAGCAAAGTGTTTGTATTTCAACAGCACACAAAGCCCGACTTAATTATTGCGTTAAGGTATGTAACGAACGTAAACCGCTATGGTTCCGTGGAAATTGACGACGATTTAAGAATAATAGATTTTATTGAGAAAAATTCAAGGGAAGGATTCGGATATATCAATGGTGGAATTTATTTAATCAACCGGAAATTTTTTGCGTCCTTGCATCTTCCCGATGTGTTTTCATTGGAAAAGGATTGTTTTGAAAAAGTATTTCTTACCCACGACCTGTATGGTTTTCCATGCGAAGGTTATTTCCTCGACATCGGAATCCCCGAAGATTACCAAAAAGCACAAGATGAATTTAAAAGATTTGAAAATTAATCCCGGCTTCACGCTGTTTATTGACAGGGACGGAGTTATAAACAGGCGGCTGATAGACAATTATGTTAAGATATGGGATGACTTTGAATTTTTACCTGGCGTACTCGAAGCTTTTAAAACGTTTACTTCCTTTTTTGATAAAATAATTATCGTTACCAATCAGCAGGGAATAGGAAAAAGGTTGATGACGGTTACCGATTTACAGGTGATTCATCAACGGATGATCCAAGAAATTGAAAAAGCTGGTGGAAGAGTTGATCGTGTTTATTTTTGCCCTGATCTTAAAGAAAACCATAGCTTTATGCGAAAACCCAATATCGGTATGGCTTTAAAGGCAAAAAAAGATTTCCCTGAAATTAATTTTAAGAAGTCAGTGATGGTGGGCGATTCGCTTTCGGATATGCTTTTTGGTAAAAGAATTAAAATGATAACGGTTTTATTATCAGAAAATAGTACCCTTAGCCGGGAAAATCCTTCTGCTGTTGACTGGCTGTTTCCTAGTTTAAAGGAATTTTCGGAAAGTATAAAAAATCAATCTTAAATCGTGTTTTAAACTCCTAAATCAGTTTTTGTGTCTCCAAAACTACTTTTATTCATTTTTTTAGCATACACCATAGTCCTGTTTTTGATAACCTGGCTCACTGCAAAAAAAGCCAATAACGAATCATTTTATATAGGAAATAAGTCATCGCCATGGTATGTAGTGGCTTATGGAATGATAGGCGCCTCATTATCGGGAGTAACTTTTATGTCGGTTCCCGGATGGGTTGGCTCTACCCAATTTACCTATATGATGGTCGTTTTTGGTTATTTGATAGGTTATGCTGTCATTGCCTTGGTATTGATGCCTTTATATTATCGTCTCAATCTTACAACAATTTATACCTATCTCAGCAAACGCTTTGGTTTTTGGTCGTATAAAACCGGCGCTTTTTTCTTTTTGCTTTCACGGATAATCGGAGCTTCATTCCGTATGTTTTTAGTGGTGAATGTTTTACAAATATTTGTTTTTGATGCCTGGGGGATTCCTTTCGGACTGACAGTCGGAATTTTTATCAGCCTTATTATTTTATATACCTTTAAAGGAGGGATAAAAACAATAATCTGGACAGATACTCTTCAAACAACATTTATGCTTGCCGCCGTAGTTGTTACCATTGTATTAATTTCAAAAGGACTGAATTTTTCTTTTGCTGGTCTTATTACAACGGTGATACACAGTGATTATTCTAAAGTTATTGATTCCGATTGGCATAGCAAGCAGTTTTTTCTGAAACAAATTTTTAGCGGAGCCTTTATTACCATTGCTATGACAGGATTGGATCAGGAAATGATGCAAAAAAACCTAAGTTGCCGGAATTTGAGAGATGCTCAAAAAAATATGTTTTCCTTCAGTTTCATTTTGATTTTTATAAACATCATGTTCATGTTTTTAGGGGCAGTTTTGTTTATGTATGCAAGCAAAGAAGGATTTCATCTGCCGGTGCGGAGCGACGATTTATTTCCGGTAATTTCATTGAAATATTTAAGCCCGATAGCCGGTTTAATGTTTATGATCGGATTGATTTCTGCGGCATATCCGAGTGCCGACGGAGCGTTAACCGCCCTAACCACCTCATTTAGCATTGATTTTTTAGGCTTAGATAAAAAAACAGCACTTACCGAAAAACAAAAGACCCGTATCCGTTACATGGTTCATATCGCTTTTGCAATAATCCTGCTTACGGTTATTGTGATATTCAGAGCGATAAACGACCGGGCGGTTATTGATAAATTATTCACCATTGCTGGCTATACCTACGGACCATTATTAGGATTATTTGCTTTTGGATTATTTTCCAAAAAACAGTTAAAGGATCGCTGGGTTCCTTTTGTTGCCATTATATCTCCGGTCATATGCTATTTTTTGAGCGAATATTCGGTACAACTGTTTAACGGTTATAAATTTGGATTTGAATTATTGATAATGAATGGACTAATTACTTATTTCGGACTATTTCTTATTCAAAGAAAAGAAAACGCGTTGGTTGTGGAATAAAAAACAGTATTTTCCTAATTATATGCATAGATTTCAGTAATTGACGGGTTTAGATAATAAAAAACACAATGTTTTTTTTATCTTCTGGATGGAGGAAATAGTTATCTAAAGATTCCCGGGTAGCGATTTGAATCAATAGTAATCCGATTTAGTAAGTTGATTGTTAATTTGATAATAAAACTTGTTAATTTTTAAGGAAATGAATGATTATCTGAAAAATTTTAATGTACATTTGTGCTTCAACATTTATAATATGAAAGCAAAATTTAATCAATTCGTCTTTTTAATAAGCCTGATTTCTGTATTATTTATTGGGCAAAAAGTTAAATCCCAGATTGTTGCTTTTCCCGTAAAACAACAAAATACTGCAAAATTAGATGGCATTTTCTATTATTTACCTCGCAATGTTATTAAGGTAGATGTTTGTATTGTATCAACTATTAAGACAAAAGGACCCTATGCAGACTATGCCGATAAGTTCCTGGGAATGAAAAATGTGGTAAAAGGAAATTCAACTACTTATGAAATTAATGATATTAAACTCAATTCCTATGCTGAGCCCGATTCTGCACAGATTTATCAGGTGAAAGCCTTACCAACTAAAAATAAGCCTTTTGTTTTATCGTTTAATGAGGATGGTACCCTATTAAACTGTAATCAGTCATTAAACGATAAACCCCAACAAAAGAAAAAACAAGCGAATAATTCCGATTTAACGGGCTTCAGTGCCTTTAGCGATTTTGTCAGTCCTAATGAGTTTGAAAAAATTGATACAATCGTTCGTAAAACCAATATAGATACCATTACCATCGAAGAAAAATTTTATAAACGTACGGTAAGTGAAAAACCCTTGGAACAAAAGGCCAGAGAAGCTGCCGATGCCATTCTTAAGCTGGAGGAAAATCGCTATAATCTTGTAACTGGCTCGAGCGAGGTTAATTATGAAAAAGGCAGCATCGAATATATGGATAACCAAATGAAAATAATGGAGGATGAATACCTTTTATTGTTCCAGGGAAATACTCAACATAAATTTTTAAATTATTCCTTTACCTTCCTTCCAGAAATCAATAATGAGGGCAAAAATGTTAACCTCTTTAAATTTTCGAATCAGAAGGGAATTACCGAATTAAGTGATAAAGAAGGCAATTTCGTATCTGTTTTTTCAGAATCCATGAAAATCACAGAAAATATTCAAGGTGCTGAAAATAAGGATAAAAAATCAAAAAATGAAGAGTATGGTTTATATTACCGGTTTCCCGAAAAGGTTAGATTTGATATTAATTATTTAGGTAAGTCCATCGAATCCGATGAATTCCCAATAAGCCAGTTTGGTAAAATCGGATGCTTACCAGCAGAAGGAGTATCTTCTGTAGAGTTTTACCCTCAGACCGGTGCCTTAAAAACCATACTATTTAACAAATAGTAAATGACGGCGCTGCAATTATTTTTCTGATTTTAAGCAATTTGGTTAATAAATCTTCGAGATAGTCTAATTTTAGCATATTTGCTCCGTCCGATTTGGCAATGGCAGGGTTGGGGTGTGTTTCAAGAAAAATCCCGTCAACACCTACGGCAACGCCAGCTTTGGCTATCGTTTCAATAAGTTCGGGCTTGCCGCCGGTTACTCCGCCTGATTGATTGGGCTGTTGTAATGAATGGGTAATATCGAGTACCACGGGTATATTGTTTTTCTGCATTTCAGGAATATTGCGGTAATCCACAACTAAATCGTTGTATCCGAACATGCTACCTCTTTCCGTTACCATAATATTTTCATTACCAGATTCTTTCACCTTCTGAATGGCATATTTCATGGATTCAGCCGAAAGAAACTGCCCTTTTTTAATGTTAATAACTTTGCCAGTTTTTCCGGCAGCTTGCAATAATTCGGTTTGCCGGCATAAAAAAGCCGGAATTTGCAAAATATCAACATATTGTGCTGCAAATTGAGCTTCTTTTTCGGAATGAATGTCGGTAAGCGTAGGAATATCCAGCGATACACCTATGTTTTTTATAATGATTAGCGCTTTTTCGTCACCGATTCCGGTAAATGAATCGGATTTTGAACGGTTAGCTTTTTTGTATGATGCCTTAAAAATGAATGGAATATGGAGCTTATCGGTAATCTCTTTAATTTTTACAGCTATTTCAGCAGGCATGGTTTCGTTTTCAACAACGCATGGCCCGGCAATAAGAAAAAAATTACCGGAATCGGAATATTTGATTTTGGGAACAGAAATCATCATGATTTGCAATATTTATGCAAACGTACATAAAAGTTCCCGAAATAATCATTTACTTAATAAAATTAATGGATGCTTTTTAGCATTTTAAAAACTATTTATTTAAAAATGAGAACTTAGCATAAAAACTCAATAGCCGTATTTGATTTTCCAGAGATTTTTTAAACGGTTACGTATTTCGTTTTCTTTAGGATTATTGGAAGGTTCATAAAATTTTGAATTTTTAATTTTATCGGGCAAATACTCCATATCCACAAAGTTATTTTCAAAATGATGGGCATATTTATAATCTTTATGATAACCGATGTCTTTCATTAGTTTGGTAGGTGCATTTCTGAGGTGAAGCGGAACGGGGAGGTCTCCAGTTTCACTCACTTTGGCAAGAGCATTTTCAATAGCCATATATGATGCATTACTTTTGGGAGATGTGGCAAGATAAACAACTGTTTCTGACAGAATAATGCGACATTCGGGATAACCGATTTTATTTACTGCATCAAAACAGGCATTTGCAAGTAATAAGGCATTTGGGTTTGCAATTCCAATATCTTCGGCCGATAAAATAACCATGCGGCGGGCTATAAACAAAGGATCTTCTCCGGCAGCTATCATTCGGGCAAGCCAATAAACTGCCGCATTGGGATCGCTTCCTCTCATTGATTTAATAAAAGCGGAAATAATGTCGTAGTGCATTTCGCCCAATTTATCGTATAAAGCAAGATTTTGCTGTATGATATCCGTAGCTTTATCGTTGGTAATTATTATTTTGGATGCATTTTCGTCGGCATTTACAATTAATTCAATAGCATTTAATAATTTTCTGGCGTCCCCGCCCGAAATGCGGAGGAGAGCTTCTGTTTCCTGAATTTCAATAGAAATTTCCAACTGCTTTTCAAGAAATATTTTGGCGGTATCGAGTAATTGCAATAGCTCACTCTCTTCAAACGATTTTAGGATATACACATTACAGCGCGAAAGCAGAGGCGAAATTACTTCAAATGATGGGTTTTCGGTTGTAGCGCCAATCAATGTTACGATTCCTTTTTCAACGGCTCCTAAAAGAGAATCCTGCTGCGATTTACTGAAACGGTGAATTTCGTCAATAAATAGTATTGCATTGTTGTTATCCATTTTAGCCTGAGCAATCACATCCCTAACTTCTTTAACTCCCGAATTTATTGCACTTAACGAAAAAAATGGTCGGTTTAGCTGAAGCGAAATAATATAGGCAAGAGTAGTTTTGCCCACGCCCGGTGGACCCCAAAGAATCATTGAAGGAATATTTCCGCTTTCGATGGCTTTTCTAAGAATGGCTTTTTCACCAACCAGATGTTTTTGTCCAACATATTCGTCAAGCGTTGCCGGCCGTAGTTGCTCAGCCAAAGGAGGTAAATTGCGCATTTTTATGATAAATTTGATACTTAAATGACCTGACCAAATTACAAATTATAGCGTTTGGATTCGTAAACCACGTAAAATTATTATTTTAATAGACAAATTTCATAATATTTTTGCTCGTAATAGTAAATTAATTAGCACTTTACGTTTGATTATTGATGAAAGCTTAAAAAAAGTTAAAAAAAAATGTAATTAATTGTCGGGGTATACAAAAAAGGTATAATTTTGCACTGTTTTTAAATCAATAAAACATATGAAAAAATTATCACAATTGTTAGTGATTGCAGGTTTGGTATCTTTTATCGCCTGCGGACCAAGCGCCAAAGAAAAAGCTGAAAAAGCAGCACAAGATTCTATCCGTCAAGCAGACTCCATTGCAAAAGAAATGAGAGTTCAGGATTCGATCCGTATGGCTGATTCTATTGCAAAAGTAAAACAGGATTCCGCAAGAATTGCTGATTCTATTGCAAATGCAAAACCAGCTAAAGCAGCAAAACCAGCTAAGAAAGCTAAAAAGTAAAACCTTTGATGGTTAACTTGGAAATAAAGGAGCGGAAACGCTCCTTTTTTTTTATTTTTTTTCAACCACGTTCTTTTTATTATCTTTGAATTTTTAAATTTGGCGATTGTTTAAAACAATAAAACTTACCAACGATGGGTTACATAAATTTAGATAAACTTCAGTTAATAAATTTAGAATATTCACTTGATAAAGAGCTTATAAGGGCTAGTCGTACGGGTTCGTATGCCACTTCTACTATTATTAATTGCAATACCCGGAAATATCATGGTATGCTTATCGCTCCTCAGCCAGCAATTGATAATGAAAATCATGTACTTTTATCGGCCTTAGATGAAACTATTATTCAGCGCGAAGCTGAATTTAACCTGGGGATACATAAATATCCTGGGGATAATTATAACCCCAAGGGGCATAAATACATAAGAGATTTTACTACCGAACCCATTCCTAAACAGACGTATAGGGTAGGAGGGGCCGTTTTGGATAAAGAAATGCTCTTTACGCGCAATTACGATAGGATGATTATCAAATATACCCTGGTGGATGCCCATTCCCCGACCAGACTTCGTTTTAGACCCTACCTTGCTTTCCGTAACATTCACCAACTCAGTAAGGCTAATATTTTTGTGGACAACAAATATGAAAATGTATCAAATGGGATTAAAATCAGAATGTATCAGGGATATACCCATCTTTTTATGCAGTTCTCAAAAGAGCCCGAATATATCCATGTTCCCGATTGGTATTATAATGTGGAGTATATCAGGGAAGCTGAAAGAGGCTACGACTGCCACGAAGATTTATATGTCCCTGGTTTTTTTGAACTTGATATTAAAAAAGGAGAAAGCATCTTCTTTTGTGCAGGACTTGATGAAGCTAATCCGGTTTCATTAAAACGAATATTTGATAATGAAATAAAAACCCGCGTTCCCCGAAACAGTTTCGAAAATTGTTTGCTTAATTCTGCAGAACAATTTATTGTTCGACAAGGAAAAAAAGTGGAAATTATTGCCGGATATCCTTGGTTCGGCCGGTGGGGACGCGATACGTTTATCTCTTTACCCGGCTTGACGCTTATCCAAAAAGATTATAAAACATGCAAAGATGTAATTGATACGATGGTTGCCGATATGAAAGGCCCGTTATTTCCGAATATTGGAACTGGGGAACAATCGGCTTATAATTCTGTGGATGCTCCATTATGGTTTTTCTGGGCGATTCAGAAATATTCAGAGCATACTCAGTCAAAACCTGTCATCTGGAAAACATACGGAAAAAAAATGAAAGCCATTTTAAATGGCTATCGTGATGGAAGTCAGTTTAATATTAAAATGCAGGACAATGGGCTTATCTGGGCTGGCGAAAATGGTAAAGCCTTAACCTGGATGGATGCTGTTATATTTGGAAAACCTGTTACTCCTCGCATAGGAATGCCTGTAGAAGTCAATGCCCTATGGTACAATGCAATAATGTATAGCTTGGAAGTTGCAGCTTTGACAAAAGATAATCAATTTATCAACGAATGGAAACCTATAGCCGACATTATTCCGGCATCTTTTACTGATACTTTTTGGGATGAAGAAAAAGAATACTTGGCCGATTGTGTGAATGGAACATTTAAGGATTGGAGTGTAAGACCTAATCAGATTTTTGTCGCTTCATTGCCTTATAGCCCCGTTGATGAGGAAATACGTAAGGATGTGGTAAGTATGGTAAAAAAAGAATTGTTAACTCCCAGAGGTCTACGTACACTTTCGCCCAAACATCCGGATTACAAAGGCGTTTATTATGGCGATCAGCCCACACGGGATAGAGCCTATCATCAGGGAACGGTATGGCCCTGGCTACTGGGCCATTTTGTGGAAGGCTATCTTAAAATTCATGGCAAAGGAGGTTTGAATTTTATTAAAAATATTTACAATGATTTTGAAGGAGTAATGATTGAACATGGTATCGGAACCATTTCTGAAGTATACGACGGCGATCCACCGCATAAGCCCGGTGGCTCTATTTCTCAGGCATGGAGTGTGGCGGAATTACTTCGGATTAACTGGTTGATAAATAAATACGAAAACTCTTAAAATAAGACGAATGAAAGTATTGATGTTCGGCTGGGAATTTCCTCCTCACATTACGGGTGGGTTAGGTACAGCATGTTACGGTTTAACGAAAGGCCTTTTAAAAAAAGGTGCTGAGATTATTTTTGTTGTTCCCAAGGCTTACGGCGATGAAGAACCCAATGCTGCTCGATTAATTAATGCAAGCGATTTTACCATCAATTTTAATGACAACACGTTTCAGGAATATTGGAAAAGAATAACCTATCTTGAGATTGGTTCTAATTTAATACCTTATGTCGGACCTGAAGAATTTTCCCGTTTGACAAGCCAGGCAGAACTGGAAGCTACTACCTGGAAAAAAAATATTGTTGCCGAAAAATTTGAGTTTTCTGGACGTTACGGCAAAAACCTGTTGGATGAAGTTTCTCGTTATGCTTTGGTGGGTTCTGCCATTGCTGCTTCCAATACCTTTGATGTGATTCATGCACACGATTGGCTGACTTATCCTGCCGGGATAGCTTCCAAAAGCGTTTCGGGCAAACCATTAATCGTTCACATTCATGCTACGGAATTCGACCGTTCCGGTGAACATGTTAACCAGGATGTGTATGACATCGAACGTAAAGGAATGGAAATAGCTGATAGAGTGATCACGGTAAGCAACTTTACCAGAAATATTGTTATCGAAAAATATGGAATTAATCCCGATAAGGTATTTACAGTACATAATGCAGTGGAACCGACGGATAAGCCGGAAATGTTTGAATATGAACGATACATAAAGGAAAAGATTGTAACTTTCTTGGGCAGAATCACATTTCAAAAGGGACCCGATTATTTTGTGGAAGCTGCCCATAAAGTACTGATGAAAGATGATAACGTACACTTTGTGATGGCGGGAAAGGGTGATATGCTCAATAAAATGATCCGGCGTGTGGCGCAATTACGAATATCGCAAAAATTTCATTTTACCGGTTTTCTTCAAGGGGATGATGTTGACCGAATGTTTGCACTCAGCGACGTTTATGTTATGCCATCAGTTTCGGAACCATTTGGTATTTCGCCACTTGAAGCAATGCGTTCTAATGTTCCCGTGGTCATTTCAAGACAAAGTGGCGTGTCTGAAGTGCTATATCATGCCCTTAAGGTTGATTTTTGGGATGTTGATGCATTGGCCGACTCTATTTATGGATTACTTCATTATCCGGCACTTAAAAAAACATTTATTAAACTGGGCAAAGAAGAAATAAATAATCTGAAGTGGGAAAATGCAGCGGCTAAAGTTTTGGAAATATATCAGAGTATAGAAAATTAATCAAAATAAATTATTTTTAACAACAGGAAATTATGAGATCAATTTGTTTTTATTTTCAGGTTCATCAGCCTTTCAGGTTACGGACATATCGTTTTTTTGATATTGGTGCCGATCATAATTATTATGACGAATATCAGAATCGCCATATCATCCGAAGGGTTGCCAGAAAATGTTATTTGCCAGCCAATCAGGTTTTGCTTGATTTGATCAACGAATACGGTACTGCATTTAAAGTAAGTTTCTCCATTTCAGGCGTTGCTCTCGAACAATTTAAAATGTATGTTCCTGAAGTCATTGACAGCTTCAAAAGGCTTGCCGATACCGGCTGTGTAGAATTTCTTGCCGAAACCTATTCCCATTCCCTCTCTGCCCTGAAAAGCAAGGATGAATTTAACCGCCAGGTGAATAAACAAAAACAAATGATCACCGATTTGTTCGGACAGCATCCGACCACTTTCCGTAATACCGAGTTGATTTATTCCGATCAGATTGGTGAAATGGTGGCTGAAATGGGATTTAAAACCATGCTTACCGAAGGCGCAAAGCACGTTCTGGGCTGGAAAAGTCCCAATTACATGTACTGTAATAATCTAAACCCTAAGCTGAAACTTTTATTAAAAAATTTTCAGTTAAGCGATGACATCGCTTTCCGCTTTTCGCAGCAGAGCTGGCCAGAATGGCCTCTGACAACCGAAAAATTTGTAGGATGGCTTAACCGGATTGAACCTAATCAGGAAACGGTAAACCTGTTTATGGATTACGAAACTTTTGGCGAACACCAATGGGCTGAAACCGGCATCTTCGATTTTATGAGAGCTTTGCCTGCCAAAGTTTTTGCTTATTCCAACTTCGGATTCAATACGCCTGCCGAACTGTCCCAAAATCTTCAGCCGGTTTCGGCAATCAACGTGCCTTATCCCTGCTCATGGGCCGACGAGGAAAGAGATTTGACGGCATGGCTTGGCAACGACCTTCAGGACGAAGCCTTTGATGCCCTTTATGCCATTGAGGATAAGCTAAAAGGCTGCACCGACGAAAACCTGCTCCGCGACTGGCTTTACCTGCAAACCAGCGATCATTTCTATTATATGTGCACCAAATGGTTCTCCGACGGCGATGTTCATAAATATTTCAACCCTTACGGAACTCCCTATGAGGCTTTTATTAATTATATGAATGTCCTTTCTGATTTTACGATAAGGATAGATAATTACTATGCTGAATCAAAGGTTCCCGTTGAAAATAAATTACCAGAAACGGAACAAGTGGTGGTCCCTGAAGTAAAAATGAAAAAGACGGTTGCAAAAAAGAAGAGTCTTGCTAAAAAAATCGGGAAAACTCCCGTTTCGAAAACCAAGAAAAAAGAATGATCTTGGGTTAAATAATTAATTCTGAAAATACGCCATTACTTTTGTCTGTTATACCTAATTCTGTGATGGATATTCCTCTGATTATCCGAAAAGATAAATGTCATTCTTTTAATCCTATTTTTCGCCGAAGCTGAAAAAGGAAATTGGACCACACAAATTTATATTGTTTTCCATCAATAAAGGTGAAGTTTTGGGTAGACGAAAGTGTATGTAATCCCTTATGGTAAGGAGTATCCGGTGAAGGTTCCAAATATCCAACGGTTGTTTCGTGAAATTCTAAGGGATTGAGTTTTTCAATTTTGTTAAGACAAATTCGACTTCCGTAGGTATCAGAACAATTCTGTGCCGGACGAACCAAAATACCGTTCCATTCAAAGGGAGTTCCGGCACAACGGGTAGAACGTACGTCGGTTTTTACAGGATTATTGGTATGAGGTGAGAATTTTTCTAACGGGTTTTGAGCATACCAGGCATATAGTTTGATGTTAGAACTATGGCGCGATGTGAACAGCAGCCACCAATGTCTTTCATATTCAAACAATATCGGATCAACGGCTTCTACTTTATTTAGTAAAGTTTTAAAAAAGGTAAACCGTTCATTTTCTTTATCAAAGCGGTATAATTTCAATTCTCCGCTTTCGTAGCTTTCGGGAAGGCAAAAAAGGTTTCCATCGTATTCAAAAACAAATGGAAATGATTGATGATGAAGTTCATGGATTGCCGATGGGGGAATTCCTTTTTCCCATTGTGGTTTGGAAAGCGGAAAACCGGAAATAAATGCCTTACGTTTCCGGTAATCGTACCATTCGCACAGCAACTGTTCGTTGTCATTTTTTTCGTAGGCAAATACATCGGCTAAGTAGGTGCCACTCTTAACTTTGGGAAGCCATTGTACCGGTAGATCCTCGCCATTTAGTTTTGATTCAACAAATTTTTGTACCGGCATTTTGATATACCCAACATTCCATATTTCTGATCGGAAAAGTTCACGGTAATGAAATAATATTTTGTTTTTTAATATTTTGCAGAGAAATAGGAGCATGGTAAAATTTCCGGGAACAAAACGCAGGGGAACTTTTGAGGAACTTTCCCTTGCTTCAAAGTATTCAGTTTTTCCGTTTTTGATATCATTACAAACTTGTAATATCCATTCTGCGGTACCCGAAAGAAGCTGACTGGTATTTGCCGCCCATGAATGATTAATGATGTCGAACCATCCTTTTTTTAAGATGATGCCGCCATCTAATCGGGAGGTAAGACGCTGTAAAATAGCTCCATTTATAGGATCATTTTCGTAAATTTCCCAAAAACAAGAAGGTGCGCCACGATATTTCAGTTCATCGTCGTGATGGTACGACCATATTCCGTATTTGGCGGCGTTTAAAATCTCTCCTTTTATAATATCAAAGCCAAAACGGATAATAAAATCCAGATGGAAGTCATTGATCGTCTTTATATCTTTTTCAGAAAAATATTCCGAATATCCTTTCTGGATGGTTTTACAACGCAAAACATTGACTTCTGAAAAGTTACTGGAAAGATCGACTGTCTGTTTGGCATCCGGTTGTGGGCCAAAGCGGGCATAAAGCCGGAACAACATATTTTTGTAAGGATACTGCCATAGTTTTTTTAAAAAAGGTAATCGCTCTTCCGGATTATCATCTACAATGAGTAGTACTGGTTTTATCCCATTGGCATTTAACAAACGAAGCGCTTCCGACTGCCATTTCTGGAAGTGGTAACCATTACATAATATGCCGTACCGGAGTTCCAATTTTTATTTACTTTTTATTATACTGTTATATAGATTATTATATTTTTCCTGAATAGTATCCGGTAAAAATTGCCGTACAGACTCTTTTACCGCTTCTACCTGATAATTCTGATAATTTTTTACCATATACAGTATGGCATTTTCCAACTGGCGTGGATTATCTGTATCAATTAATATTCCGTTGCTTTCGTTAACAAAACTTTCGGGACCGCCGCAACGGGTAACAATTACCGGTTTTCCAAAGGCAAGGGCTTCGGCAGTAGCCACTGAAAATGTTTCAAAAAAACTATTTGTTATCAAAAAATCAATGTTTGGTAAAAAATCGCAAACATATTCGTGCGATTGCCTGCCATGAAAAATAACTTTTTCGGTAAGATGCAATTTCGTTGTCAATTCTTTGTAATGATTGGCATCCGGTCCATCGCCAACTAAATGATATTCAATATTAGGGAATACTTTGACCACATTGGCTAATACCTGCAATACCAAACGAATGTTTTTTGTCTTTTCCACCAGGTCGGAGACCGTAGCCATAAGGAGCGTTCCTTCGTTTTTTTTAACCGATATCGGTTTATCATTTTTTCTGCTAATATCCACCATATTGGGTATTACCAACATCTGATGATTAGTCAGCCTGTTTTGGATTAATGCTTGTTTTAGCGGTTGGGAAACGGCTACGAGGGCATCTGCATTCTTTACAACGATTTGTGTGATTTTTTTATAAAATAGTGATTTCTTAGAGTATTCGGGCCGTATGTACCTTGACCAATGTTCTGTGATAAGATAATGCGTTCCCGTGATTTTTTGAATAATAAAAGCCATTATTGCCAATCGCGTTAATGCGTGCACGTGGATAATATCCGGTTTGCTGTAATTCTTTCGAAAATAATTCCATGCTTTGTAAAACGCTCTTAACCATTGAATCAAATTGTATGATCTGGAATACAGATTTCCTGATTCTTTGGACCGGAAGTACACCTGCAACAATCCGTAGTTCTTCTCTTTTTTCTCGAAAAAATTTAGGGAAACGGTACTTTTTGTATCCTGATGAATGGCAATAACGGTAACCGTTTGGTTTTCGGAAAGCTTTTTCGCTAAATTTTCAATAAAAATCCCATTGGTAACATCTGTTTTATTGGGGTACCATTTGGGAAGAAAAAGCACATGCATAGTCCGGAAAATTTTAGTTGCAAATCTACGTGTTTTTTTAAAGGGATTGGTAATGGGATTAGAAATGCGTCATTGCTATACGGTCGTAGCCGTATATATTTTAAGGAATCTTACGACATTAATATCCATAAGTAATAATGTTTTACGAGTTGGTTATCGTTAAATATGATCAAAACCCGATTAAGTATTTTTCAGTTCAGCCTAAGTCCGCCGCTCTAATTCCTCCGAATCTCCGGAATTGTTATGATTAGAAGGTTCTGCTCTTAATATTTATTCCAATAACTTTTGGCGGAATAAATGATGCTGTTTGACAGGCAAGCTTAGCCTATCCTTTTTTTAACCGTATTCCAGGTAGGGGTAATGAGAAAGCTTTCCTCCATATAATCCATCATTTTCAGCATTTTGGTAAAGGGTACGGCAAAGGTGAGTGTATTCGCCGAAACACATTTACGGGCGGAGGGATCGAACATTCCAATGACAGCCCGGGGATTTTTCGTATCTTTTTCTAAATATGGATAGTATATAGTTAAGGCGCACCCAGAACCAAAGGGTGTGACGGTGCTGTCGGGACGCGTTTGATCGAAATTGGCAAGGGTAAAGAGTCCCGAAAGGACGTCGGGCGTGGCAAAAAAGATGACAACTTCCGGATGGTCATTAGTCGTAAGCTTATCCCAACGCTTAAAAATGATTTCTTTTCCAGCAGTAGGCAGGGTTACCTGTTTTTTTACCAATTCAAGCACCATTTCGGGCGTACGGATATAGCGTTCGCCTTCCAGCTTGCCAGGTATGCCACAGGAAAGGAAATATTCAAACTGGGGACGAATGCTATTGCTGTAGCCTAAAAATCGCTTTGCTCCGCCACATAATATGGCTTGTTCGTCATAAGCCAGTGACTTACCGTTACGTACCTGCGATAATTCACAAATGAGACAACTCCATTTTTTATCATGGACTACTTTTGTGGAGTATCCATCATTGGAACCAAAAAAGAAGGTAATGGGCAGTTCGGCCGTACCGAAATATTTTGCCCATAATTCAAGAAATTTATTTTTTACTTGTAAATCCATCGTATTTCAGGTATTAAAAAAAGCAAGGCGATAAACTGCCTTGCTTCTCCGTGTTTCTAATTAAAATTACTACTGGTTAAGCATAACGGGCATCACCAGCATTAGAATGTCTTCATCTTTATTGTCGTTGTTCACCGGTAGTAAAATCCCAGCGCGGTTAGGTTGCGACATTTCGAGGCGGATTTCGTCGGTTTCGAGATTACTAAGCATTTCCTGAATAAAACGGGAATTAAATCCTATTTCCATATCCTCACCTTCGTAAGTACAGGTAAGACGTTCTTTTGCCTCGTTGGAATAATCAATATCTTCGGCCGAAACTACCAGTTCGCGCCCCGTTATTTTCAATCTCACCTGGTGGGTGGATTGATTGGCAAAAATAGCCACACGACGGATGGAGGCGAGAAAAGGAATACGTTCAATAATCAAAACGTTAGGATTGATCGTGGGGATAACGGCATCATAGTTAGGATATTTTCCTTCAATCAGACGGCATACCAGATTGATGCTGTTGAAGGCAAAAGAAGCATTGGTTTGATTGTAATGAATGGCAACCGGACAATCCTCATGAGAGAGGATGTTCTTGAGCTGATTCATTGGTTTTTTAGGCAGAATAAATGAAGTGGACATATCCGATTTGGCATCGGTACGTTTATAACGAACAAGTTTATGAGCATCGGTAGCTACAAAAGTAAGATCATCGGGAGTAAACTCACAGAATAAACCAGTCATTACTGGTCGTAGTTCATCGTTGCCGGCGGCAAACATGGTTCTCGAAATGGCATTGGATAAAAGCTTGGAATCGATGGTAATGGACGAAATGGCTTCTATAGAGGATGTCCTCGGGAATTCATCGCTATTGTGTCCAGTTAGTTTATATTTACCTTCACCGGCAGAAATTTCGATACCCAAGGTTTCGTTATTAATGATAAAGTTCAGTGGAGTTTCGGCAAAAGTTTTTAACGTTTCCAACAAAATTTTGGCAGGTATGGCTATACTACCTTCTTCGCCAGCCATGGTGAGATCAATGGTAACCGACATGGTCGTTTCGAGGTCGGAAGCGGTAACGGTTAATTTTTCGCCTTCGAGGTCAAATAAAAAATCGTCGAGTATAGGTAGAGTATTACTCGAATTTAATACTCCGGCAATTGCCTGTAAGTTTTTTAATAATAATGTGCTGGATACTACAAAATTCATATTTTTATTTTTTTAATGATACCAAAATAAACTTCTGTAAAAATACGAAAATTTTTAAATCCAAATAACAAACACGAAAAAACAAAATTTGAACGATAAATTTTATCTTTGAAAAACCGGATTTGGCATTAATTATTGATATAAATTTGCACGGTGAACAGATAAAGGTGTTTTACCGTTTTCGCTATGATTGACGAGAGAAAGAAAATGATACGGCAAAAAATAAAAGTGCTTAAAAATAAGATAAGTACTGAGGAAAAGATCCGTAAATCACAATGTATTTTTTATTCCATTGAATCGTTCGACTGGTTTATTCAGGCAAAAACCATCATGCTTTATTGGGCAATGGATGACGAAGTACAAACAAAAGATTTTATCCTGAAATGGGCTGATAAAAAAGACATTATTTTACCTTCGGTTAATGGTGATGAGCTTATTTTAAAGAAATTTACAGGTATCAATCAGATGGTGAATGGTGAAAATTATGGCATTCCCGAACCTGATGGCGACAGGTACACCACCCCGGAACGGATAGATGTGGTTATAGTCCCGGGTGTGGCTTTCGACAGGCAAAACAACCGTCTGGGAAGAGGCAAAGCGTATTACGATAAATTTTTAAAGACTTTGAACGCAAAAAAGGTGGGCATATGTTTCGATTTTCAACTGATTGACCATGTTCCTGCCGGCGAATTTGATATAACGATGGATTTGGTAGTTTGGGACAATTAAAAATGACGAATTGTCAACGACAAATCAAGATTAACATTAAATAATTAAACGATGATATTAGAAGCTTGTGTAAATTCTGCCATATCGGCAATTGAGGCTCAGAAAGGCAGTGCCGACCGTATTGAACTCTGTGAAAACCTGTCTGAGGGTGGTACTACGCCCAGTGCGGGAAGCATTCGTATAGCCCGTAAGCATCTTAAAATTCCTATCATGGTGATGATACGTCCGCGCGGAGGCGATTTTCTTTACAGCGATACGGAATATGATATTATGCGTGAAGATATTAAGACCGCTAAGGAACTTGGAGCCGACGGTGTGGTATTCGGTATTTTAAATCCTGATGCCACCGTGGATAAAGTCCGCTGTCTTGAATTAATCAAGCTTGCCCGCCCTATGCAGGTTACGTTTCACCGTGCCTTCGACATGACTAACGATCCGTTTAAAGCTTTGGATGAATTAATCCAGTTAAAAGTTGAACGCGTATTGACTTCCGGGCAAAAGGAAAATGCACATGAGGGCGCTAAACTTATTGCCGATTTGGTTAAATATGCTGATGGCCGTATTTGCGTCATGCCGGGCGGAGGAGTTCAGGAGGATAATCTCCGTCAGGTGATTAAAGCAACCGGAGCCACCGATTTTCATGTGTTTCTACCTCATAAAGTTGGTAGTAAAATGACGTATCGTAATGGTGGCGTTTATATGGGCGACCCCAAAAATCCAGAATACGAAATAGAAGTTACCGATCCGCAAAGGATGCAGATAGCCAAATCTATGATTTTTTAACACGGTCGATCATCTCCGGTCAAAGCCGTGGACTATCGTTATCAAACGCAAAAGCAAAGAATTACCCTGTGCTGAACCTCTGAAAATCAATAGGCGTAATGTCCGTTTGCCAATGTGTTGGAATGGATAATGTACATATCTTTCCTTTGGATTAATAAATTTTCCATACTTTTGGCAAAAATTTTTAATCCAAGCATAAATGACGTCTTCACCTACCGGCAGTAATCAACAGATCAGCGGAAAAAGCTTAGCCTTATCCATCACAATTATCGGAGTATTTTTCTTTATTTTTGGTTTTGTAACCTGGCTCAATGGGGTATTAATTCCTTATCTCAGAATTGCTTGTGAGCTTACTAATTTTGAAGCTTATTTTGTAACTTTTGCTTTTTACATTTCCTATTTTGTGATGGCTATACCTTCGTCGTGGGTATTAAAAATGACGGGATTTAAACGGGGGATGGCTACCGGATTACTGGTGATGGCCGTAGGAGCATTGATATTTATACCGGCTGCTATAACGCGTACCTATGGGTTGTTTCTCGCTGGCCTGTTTGTTATAGGTACTGGCCTTGCCATATTGCAAACGGCATCCAACCCATACATTACCATTCTTGGGCCACTCGAAAGTGCTGCCAAACGGATAAGCATCATGGGTATATGCAACAAGGTGGCCGGAGTGATAAGCCCGCTCATTCTGGGGACAATAATTCTAAAGGATACCGATGCATTAGTTGTTTCTATCAAAAGCATGGATAACCTTCAGAAGGCCGCAGCGCTTGATGGTTTATCTTCAAGGGTTATTGTTCCATACCTAATCATGGCGATCATCCTGGTGGGTTTGGCGGCATTGGTCAAATATTCTCCTTTACCCGATATTGATACCGAGGAAGAAGATGAAACTGTAGCAACGGCTAATCATTCTAAAAAAAATGTCTTTCAGTTTCCTCATCTTGTGTTGGGCGTTATTACGCTTTTTCTGTATGTCGGCGTGGAAGTGTTGGCCGGCGATACGATCATTAATTATGGAAAACTTATCGGTATTCCCCTTTCTCAGGCCAAAGTATTTACTTCCTATACGCTTATAACCATGGTTATTGGTTATATTATTGGTATCGTATGTATTCCGCGTTATGTCAAACAGGACAAGGCCCTGGCTTTTTCGGCATTTCTTGGTCTTATCCTCAGCCTGTTTGCCTTGTTTACCAGTGGATTTACTTCTGTATATTTCATAGCCATGTTAGGTTTGGCAAATGCTATCATGTGGCCTGCTATCTGGCCCTTAGCCATCGATGGTTTGGGAAGGTTTACCAAGATAGGTTCATCGCTACTCATCATGGCTATTGCCGGTGGGGCTTTGCTTCCATTGCTTTATGGCAAACTGGCCGATGTTTTCGACCCAAGGGCTGCTTATTGGATTCTGGTTCCCTGTTATATTGAAATTTTTTATTACGCTATTCGCGGACATAAAATCCGGACAAAGTAATGAGTATAACTAATTCTTCTGTACAGCAGATATTTGAACATTTTGTAAAAAACACACCCGTCGAATCTATTCAATGTTTTGGTACGGGACATATTAACGATACCTTACGGGTAAAAACCATTCCTGACGACTCGCCCGATTATGTCCTGCAGCGAATCAATCACCATATTTTTAAGGATGTACCCCGGCTGATGCGTAATATTGAGTTGGCAACAACTTTTATGCGGGAAAAACTAAATGCCATGCCCGGCTGTGATGCTTCGAGGGAGGTGATGCAACTTGTTTACTGCTTGAATGGCGACAGTTTTATGAAAGATACCAATGGTAACTATTGGCGGTGTTATATTTATATTAACAATACACTAAGTTATGATAATGTAGATAGTGAAGCCAAAGCCCATGAAGGAGGAAAAATTTTCGGCCGTTTTCAATCGCTTTTATCAGATATGGATGCCTGTTTACTTACAGAAACCATTCCTCATTTTCATGACCTGGAACGTAGGATGTACACATTCCGGCAAACGGTGAAAAGTAATCCTGCCGGCAGGGCAGGAGAGGTTGAAGCCGAAATTCGCTTTGCCGAAGACCGTTCAATCGAATTATTGTTATTGAATCAAATGATTGCCGATGGAAAAATACCTTTACGCATCACCCACAACGACACCAAATTCAATAATATTCTTTTTGATGCCACAGGAAAAGCCCTTTGCGTTACCGATCTCGATACGGTAATGCCAGGTTCTATTCTCCACGACTTTGGCGATGCCATCCGTACCGGAGCCAGCACTGCCGATGAGGATGAAGCCGACCTGCAAAAAATGAGTATGGATATTAACCTGTTTAAAGCCTATGCCCGGGGATACCTTAGCGAAGCAAATGTATTTTTATTGCCCATAGAAATGGAAAACCTGGCGCTTTCGGCTCGTTTTATGACCTTTATTATCGGTTTGCGTTTTCTTACCGATTATCTCGACGGAGATCATTATTTTAAAACTCATTTTTCCGATCATAATCTCAGACGTAGCAGGGCACAGTTCAAGCTTTTGCAAACCATGGAGAAACAATATGCTCAGATGCAGGAGATTATTTTAGCCATCCGTAAGGATTATCGAAAATAAACGCATGAAATATCCATAAGGATAATGTCCAAACAACCAAAAATGATATTTTATGGATATTCCATTTGACCAATAAATTATAAAATTAATAACAAATGAATTATCCATGATGGCTATGCCAATATTAACCTGGAATGATTTTTTATGGATATTCCATTTGATCAATTAGTTATAAAATTAATAACGTATGAAAAAAAACTACACCTTTCTTATTTTTACCGTCCTGTTAATTATTTTTGAAAATATAGTTCAGGCAGCACCGGTAAAACGAAAAATTTCCATTGTTCCATTGCCAGTTCAGATCAAAGAAAAAAAAGGATATTTTATACTTAATGAACGGACTTTCATCATTTGTCCTGCCGGAGATACGGTTAATCGCGTCGCCGGATTTCTTCAGAACCAGCTAAAACAATCCACCGGTTATCAGGTTCGTATTAAAAATTCAGGTAATCGTTCTGAAGATGTCGTTATTTTTAGCCTTGATGGCGAAAAAGAGCTCGGCGAAGAAGGTTATCGTTTAACGGTAACCAGGAAGAAGATTATCATTGCCGCTTACCGCCCACAAGGGCTATTCTACGGAGTTCAAACATTGTTGCAGATGTTCCCGCCCGAAGTGATGTCGCCCAAGCTAATCACCCCGTTTAAGTGGAGAGCCGGCTGTGCCGAAATATACGATATGCCTCGTTATTCATATCGGGGAATGCACCTTGATGTTTCGCGCCATTTCTTTCCCAAGGATTTTATTAAACGCTACATTGATCTCATTGCTATGTTCCGGATGAACACTTTCCACTGGCATCTTGCCGACGATCAGGGCTGGAGGATAGAGATAAAGAAATATCCCGGACTTACAGAAACCGGTGCCTGGCGTGTCGATCGTGAGGATAAGCCATGGATGGATCGTGAAGCTCAAAAATCAGGCGAAAAGGCTACTTATGGCGGCTTTTATTCGCAGGACGATATACGGGAAATCGTAAAATATGCTTCCGACCGTTTTGTTACCATTATTCCCGAAATAGAAATGCCGGCTCATTGCCTCGAAGTCTTGACTGCCTACCCTCGCTTATCGTGCACCGGCGGACCTTTTACCGTCCCAACAGGTTCCTATTGGCCCGATACAGACATTTTTTGTGCAGGGAACGATAGTACATTTATTTTTCTACAGGATGTGCTCGATGAAGTTATTTCTCTTTTTCCGTCGAAATATATTCATATTGGTGGGGACGAAGCCGATAAAACCAACTGGAAAAAATGCCCGCGCTGTCAGCAACGCATCAAGGATGAACATCTGAAAGACGAAAAGGAACTTCAGAGTTATTTTATCCGGCGCATCGAAAAATACATTATTTCGAAAAACCGCCGGATGATAGGCTGGGATGAGATTTTGGAAGGCGGACTTGCACCGGAGGCTACCGTGATGTCGTGGCGCGGCGTGGATGGCGGGATAGAAGCTGCCAAAATGCACCATGAGGCGATTATGACGCCTACGTCCATCTGCTATTTCGATTACTATCAGGCCGATCCCGGTTTTGAGCCCAAGGCTATTGGAGGTTTTGTTACCCTTAAAAATGTCTATTCCTTCGAACCTACCCCTGCAGAACTTACCAAAGAGGAACAAAAATATATCCTGGGTACGCAGGGAAACATCTGGACGGAATACGTTCCCACCCCATGGCATGCCGAATACATGGTTTTACCTCGAATGATTGCCCTTGCCGAGGTGGGCTGGACTTCCAAAACATTGCGCAATTGGAACGATTTTAACTTTCGTCTGAACAACAATATTTTTTCACGCCTCAGCATCATGGGCGTAAATTATTCTAAAGGTTCTTATAAAGTTGATTTCCTTTCGATCCCGATGGCTAATGGACATAAAGTAAAAGTAACACTTGCTACCGAAAGACTAAAACCAGAAATACGCTACACCCTCGACGGCTCTACTCCCGGACTTTCATCAAAAATTTATCGTCGTCCGCTAAAAATAGCCAAAAATTTAACCCTGAAGGCAGCCATTTTTGAAGATGGTAAATTGAAAGAAAAACCTTCGGAACAAACCCTTATCTTTGATAAGGCAACAGGTAAAAAACTCCAACTGGTAAACAAATACAGTTCCCGTTATCCCGCCAGCGGTAACAATGCGCTGGTGGATGGCTTGCGCGGAACGACGAATCACCACGATGGCAACTGGCAGGGCTATCTTGCTTCGGACCTTGATGCCATCGTTGATTTAGGTAGTATAATGCCTGTTAATAAAATAAGTATAGGGTTTCTCCAGAATCAGAAAGCCTGGATTTTTATGCCTTCCGAAATTATTTTTCAGGTTTCCGACGATGGCATCACGTTTACCGACCTGGCAAACATCGTTTATGATGCTTCCCTTAAACAAGATGATGTGATGAGTCAGGATCTTACCAAAACATTTAATAATTTAAAAACAAGATATGTACGTGTGAAAGCCATCAGCATAAAAACTTGTCCTTCCTGGCATGAAGGGGCAGGGGATACCTGCTGGATTTTTGCCGATGAACTAATAGTCGATTAAGCTTTTTTATTTGATATTCTTCGACCATGCATCTTTTGATCAGTCAAAGGAAGTAATAAACCAGAAATAAGCCGTAGATAAGCCGGAAAATCCTATTTTAATATGGCTTATCTACGGCTTATTTGCAGCTATTCTCTGAATTATTTACTATTTTACCAGATGCGAACTCTTGAATTTTCGGAACGCCACATGGCATCACCTTCTTTTATCCCAAAGGTTTCATAAAATTCTGACATATCCGATAAAGGTCCGATAACCCTGAATTTTGCCGGTGAATGTACATCGCTGCGTACCTGGTTGGCGGTAGCTTCCGGACGTTGATTCAACATCCATGCCATGGCATAGCCCAGGAAAAAACGCTGCGAAGGGTTTAATCCACCGACGATTTCGTTATTTTGGAACTGATGCGTCTTTTTGAATGCCTGATAGCCCATTACTACCCCGCCAAGGTCGGCAATATTTTCACCTTGGGTATTTTCACCGTTGATATGTAAACTATCAATAGCAATGTAATGGTTAAACTGGTCGACAATCAACCTTGTTTTGGCATAAAACCGTGCGCTGTCCTGAGGCGTCCACCAGTTATGAAGATTACCCAAAGCATCGTATTTTCCACCCTGGTCGTCGAAACCATGAGTGATTTCATGACCAAAGGTGCTTCCGCCGATAATGGAATAAAGCAGGGCATCGTCGGCCATGGTGCGTTCGTAACCCGGCACAATAATGTTGCAACCCGGAACCACTATTTCGTTATTGGATGGGTTATAATAAGCATTGTAGGTCTGCGGTTCCATATTCCATTCCGTGCGGTCAACCGGTTTGCCATATTTCGAAATCATATACTTAAACTGCCATTGATTGGCATTTTTTACATTCTGGAGGAAAGAGGAACGGTCAACCTGCAAAGTACTCAAATCTTTCCATTTATCGGGATAACCAACTTTCATTATCACTGCATTGAGTTTAGCAAGTGCTTTTTTCTTTGTTGCATCGCTCATCCAGTCTAAGTTTTTAATACGTTCGGCATAAACTGCTTTTATGGCATTGCCTATCTCCTGAAGTTTTTCTTTTGTGCCTTTAGGCAGATAATCGCTAACATACACCTGACCGATCAATTCGCCCAACGAGCCATCGGTTTGGCCAACCACGCGTTTCCATCTTGGTTTGGGTTCCTGTATTCCGCGCAACACGGTATTATAAAAGCCAAAGGCTTCCATAAACGTTTTATCATCCATATATTCCGAGAGGCTGTTTATCAGATGAAATTTCAGGTATAATTTCCAGTCGTCGAGTGTAAACGATTTTAAATAACCATTTAAAGCTTTTAAAAATTCAGGCTGCCCCACAATTACCGTATCCACTTTGGGTAAACCTGCATTGGCATTAAATGTACTCCAACTCATATTAGGAGTCATCTTACACAATGAGGCAAAGGAAATCTTATTGTAGTTTTTCAAAGGATCGCGGGTATCTTCAGGTTTGCGCGATGACTTAGCCAATGCCGTTTCGAGTTTCATCAGACGACTGGCAGCCTGTTTGCTCTGTACCTGGTTATAACCCATGATGGCAAACATATGGGTAAGGTAATCTGTAAATTTCTTGCGAATCGTTACGGCACGATCATCAGTATCAAAATAATAATCACGGTTCGGCAGGCTCAATCCGCCCTGTCCGATGTAGACTGCATGTTTATTGCTGATTTTATCGTCCTGCACTACCCAAAAATCGAACAGTGGCGAGCCGGATATGCTGTGGATATACGAAGCTTCTTTAGCCACACCATTGATATCGCGGATAGCATCTATAGCTTTAAAGTCAACTTTTAAGCCTGAAATACCTTTACTGTTAAGGGTAACGCTATCCATGCCGGAGAAAAAGAAATCGCCTATCTTTTGTTTATTACTTCCTTTTACGGCATGAGTAATCGCTGCTGAGGAAACACAAATATTATGAATTTGAGCATTGATCGTATCCTGTATCAGTTGAAAAATACCGTTATACGGCTCACTTGCCGGAATAGGGTTTTGTTTGAACCATTTGCCATTGGCAAAAAGAAAGAAATCGCTGCCCGGATTTACCGTAGAATCAATATGCGACACCAGCGGATCGGCTGAGACGCTACCATTGTTGTTCTGACCATGAGCTAAATAAAATAAAGATGTACTAAATAAGAAACAAAGAGTTAAAAGGAGATTTTTTTTCATGGATAAAAATTTATAAATTGAAGATCATAAACTGTGCTGAAATGTAATTCGTTTTACGGGGCAAAAATAAGGTTTTAAACCAAGTAACAATGGGTAGATTTCTCAAAAAATCACAAAACAAAGCTTGCCAGATAGTAGAAAATAAACTTACATTTGGGTTAGCAAATCCACAAGATCATTTTCGGTATGCAGCCGCAAATGATGAGCACCAAGGATTTCCTTTGCAATGTTTCGGTAGGATAATGGTAAGGCTTTTAAAACGGTTCTTCTGCTGATTTGTTTAAGCATAACCACTTCGTGATTGGGCAACACCAGGTAATACCGGGGTTTAACCACAAGTTTATCATAAATATAACTGGCAGCTTCCTTCGTCTGGGTAACTGTACCACCGACAACCACCTGGCGTTTTGCATACAGGCTCATCCTACCTTCGTATAATGCTTCTGCAAAAATTTCCAGGGTATCGCCTGTAAGCGAAGCCGGCACATGAATCCGTTTAAAGCAGACTGTCTTTCCCTGAAACTGTTTTAAATAAAATCTATCTATAAAATGCTTTTCAAGCTGTACCTGAACGGATTTTTCCTGACAAAACCAGATGACTTCATCAATATAAGCATTATATTTTAAAGGTTTGTTAGTAACCATCTCTCCGTTTGAGAGTAAAATATCGCTATTAATCCATTCATCATTATAATACGGGCTACCGTCTGTTTTGGGGCCAGGCACATATAATATCCCGCAAAGTCGGGGCTGAAAAGCAGTATCGCTGGTGGTTATTTGTCCATAACCGGATGTTTGAAGAAGGATAAGTAAAGCAAATATCATGAACTTGTTCATTTTCTGTAATTTTAATATTCTTTACTCTACGGTGATTTTTGCTGTTGCACTTACGGCTTTGCCTCTGGTTGTAATGCCTTCCACTTTTATCATATAAATTCCCGTAAGGCGTGAAGTGTAAAATTCAATGTTTGTTTCCTGGTTTTCTTTACTATTAATGGAAGGATTCCAGTAAAGCATCTGACGGAAGTCGGGGAGATTGTCCGGGATTTTTCCCTCCGAAAAAGGCATCAGACCATTGGAAAACGGAGTATTCGGCTTGAGATGCAGACGAACGGAAGCGAGTCCGGGATCAATTTTATCAATCATCCCTCCCTTGCTGAACACGGCAAGCACGCCCGGAAAATATTCCTGCCCGTAATACAAAGGTTCATTTACTACTTCCACGCGTTGCATTTCCTTGCTGCCAAGGTTTATGATCCGGTCAAGGTCTTTTATCATCACTCCATCTAAAAATAATGCCGGTTGTTCGCTAAAGCTTTCGTGCCGCACGGCATCCGAAAGTATTGCAAAATAGCTTTCGTTTTGCCTGTGAATTTTTACTGTTTTCAGCAATTCTTTGGAGATTTCCGAAAGATCATTTAACGCCTGATAATCGTCGGGAAATATTTTAGCGTTAGGTTTAAAGTAGATTTCCGGTGGAAAATTCCTTTTCTTTAGTAACGGACGTTCCTGCGCCGTTGCTTGCAGATCGTAAGTCTTACAAATTCTAACAACATCCTGACTCCGTTTTATATATTGTTTAAAATCCTCATTTCCATAAAATTTTCCGGGTATGAAAGCGGAAGTAAGTTCAAATTTATTTTCGGGCAGTATTTGCAGATTCTCTTCTTCCTGATAACCTCTGATTCCTAATATCAACTCTTTATCATTGTAATAATCGTTCATCGGGAAACAAAAAGAGCCATCGGGGCGGGAATAATCATATTGCAAGTTTATCATAGAATCAACGGCAGATAAAATGACACAACAACTTTTTACTGGTTCTCCCGTGGCTATATTCTTAATTTTCCCTTGCAGAACTTCCGTTTTTGTTTCGGCAATATATGGTAAACCCACAGTTGAACTCCGATTAAAATTACTTTTCCCGGAAGAAGAGTTTGCAGCAACAAAAAAATCGGCAAAGGTTGAATCAGAATAGTTATCCGGTACAAACTCACTCACCGAAACGCTGAGATTTGCAATCGTATCGGCATCTCCAGGATTATAAAGAAGTTTCAGCATGACTTTTTCGCGCTGTCCGTAATTTGTTTTATCACAATTAATAGTAATAAAATCATTATGATAGAGCTTATTAGTGCTACTATCCTGCTCATGTATTTTTTGTTCGGTTAAAGAATTCAGTACCGGCAAATCCCTGTCGAGGGCGTTTGCAACGAAAATTTCTTTTGTAAAAAAGGAAGATTCTCCAAAGTTCCGCATCCAATGGGTAAAAGCAACCAATTGATAGACGCCGGAGCTAAGCGTGTCGGGCAGAAGAATGCTGCCATAGGCCACGGAATGCTCTGTTTGAAAACTCATTTCGGTAATAGAACGATTTGACGTGTTGCGAAGTACCACATACACCGTTTTACTGATCGCAGATGGCTGGAGCGTAGCAGCATCAACAATATAAAGTTTGAAAAACAGAAGCTCGCCACTGACATAAACCTCCCTGTCGGTATGTGCAAATACTTTTTCGCTATGGAGATTATTTTGTGCCATAGCCATGCCGGAAAGAAAAATGGCCAGAATGCCGGAAAAAATGATGACTTTAGCTGAATGTTTCACATCGTTATTTATTTATATGCCAAAAATCAGGTCTTTCCTGAACACTTTTACCGGAGGAAGGTATTCCGTCAATACTTTCAGTAAGCTGATAAAAATAATTGTTGTTTGCCTGACCTGGTCTGATATGGTAGGTTATTTCATTGTAAAATGATGTTTCGAACAGCCCAAGAACCAACTTGTCCGGATGAGTTATACAACGGATATTTCCTCTAAGCTGTGAAGTGATGGGATCGAAAAGTTTGCCTGTTGCCGACATCTGCTCCACAATTCCCTGGTAATAATCCAGAGATTCATCATTGAGGGTATATATTTTAATCCCTAAAATCCAGTTTTCAATACTCTGAAAGCTTTGTATATCATATAAATATTTCTCAAGAGGAAAAAAACATACCGGAAAATTGCTGGTAGTTCTTGCATTGTCATCACTACCGGTGAGGCTAACGATATTGTTTGGATTAACTTTTTTCCACATATAAACGATTAAGGCAAAGGGCGTGCTTTTTTGCTGAATATACGTATATTCAATCAACAAAGTAGGATCAAAACGAAGTTGATGGGTAGTGGCGGAAGTGTCAGTAAAGTTTATAAGGGTTTCCACTCCGGTTTCCAAATGGGTGGTTAACTGTCCATGCACATCCCGGTAAAGGTATTCCTTATCGGTAAGACTTCCGTAAATACTATCGAGCCTGGGAGGAGAGGGCAAAATTTCGGAGGAAGATTCATAAATTTCTCCATCAGGTGTTTCGATGTGCAGGGTATAACGATGTCCGGGTAAGGCAATAAATTTTGTGGTATCCGATGTATACTTTCCGGTAACCGTTTCGTGAAACAAATATTGTTTATCGCCTTCCACCACGTAAACTAAAGCTCCTGAAACGGCAGGTTGTACATCGTTGGAGTTATAAGGAACGGCTCTGCTCAATTTGATAGCATATGGCACATGGGCATTGGTTAATAAGCCATATACCACAAGGGCATTTTCTCCCGCATCTATTGAAGGGTAATATTCTTCTCTGCAAGCTGCACTAATCATGAGCAATGCAAATATAAACAGATTAATCCGGTGGCTGTTTATCTTCATCAGAATGAAAAATTATAAGTTATTGTAGGCAAGGGTATCCCGATAATATATAATTTATACAGGTTGTACGAACCATTGCCGTTCCAAATCCGGGGATCTTCCCTGGAATAGAAAACGGAATAAGCATTCTTTCGGCCATAAACGTTGATTACGGAAAGAGTCCAGCTACCCTTCCATCTCTTTTTTATCTTCAGGCTTGGATCAAGGGTGATCGACAGGTCGAGACGGTGATAATCGGGCAAACGGTATTTATTACGATCGGAATACCAGATGAGTTGGTTGCCATTGATATCGTATTTTATTTCCGGCAGGGTAACGGGACGTCCGGTATTGTAGGTAAACGTGCCTGCCAATCGCCAGCGCCGGCTCAGATGATAACTTATGTTGACAATAAGATTTTGCGGAACATCATAATTTGACACAAAATAACGGTTGTTGTTTAGTTGTTCTTCCGGATAGCTACTGGTCGTTTTGTGTTCCGATTGTGAAAAAGTGTAGCTTATCCATCCGTTGAGTTTGCCCGAATTCTTCTTTATATAAAACTCAATTCCGGTACTATATGCTTTGGCATCCAGCAAATCCGTTTCCAGATGAGAGTTCAGCAACACCTGTGCACCGTTTTTGTATTCTATGATATTGGTTAGGTTTTTATAATAAACCTCTACCGAAGTTATAATGGTATTTTCACTGAAATTGCGGAAATATCCCAAGCTAAACTGGTCGCAAATCAAGGGTTTAGAATTAGCGCCGCTCAGTTTCCAGGTATCCGTAGGAGACATTACGGAAGTGTTTGAAATCAAATTGATAAACTGATTCATTCGGGTGTAACTCAATTTTACCGAACTGCTTTCGTTAAAACTGTATCTGGCAGACACGCGAGGTTCAAAGGCTTGAAAACGCCTGATTGTTTGGTTGTTTTTATAATGCAGGGTATCAATGATATTTTCCAGCGTATGCGGAAGTCCTGAGGCAAAAACCAGCACGTCGCCTTGTCCGAGCGATAAATACTGAACATAACGTAAGCCAACTTCTGCGCTAAGCCTGGAAGTAATTTTGAAATCATCGCTCAGGTATGCCGACAACTCCAATCCTTTTTCCCATTGCATTTTTTGTTGCTCAACGGTTGACGAATCGCCTAAAGGCAGCATTTCGCCCGGGCGGATGTTGTACAATACCCCGTTTATACCTGCATCTATGTTATGGTTTTCGTTTGGCAGGTAATTGAAATTCCACTTAAGACTGTAATAATCCGTTCCAAATTTGATTTGGTTGGCTTCCTGCAGGTAAAGTTTATCTTTTTCTTTTACATCAAAAATATATTTACTCATTCCAATAACCAGTCCCGACGATAACTTATAACCAAAACTGTGATTCCAGCGAATCGAGCTCAAAATATTACTGTACTGGTAGTGTGTAGTCTTGCTGAAAGAAAATCTATCACTGCTATAATATCCGAAAATGGAAACCCTGTTGTTTTCATTGATATTTATCTGTAACAGTGTATTCAGGTCGTAAAAACTTGCAGAGCTGTTCATCAGATCAATGTCGGGCATTTTATGAAGAAGCCAGTCGGAATAAGAACTCCTGCCGCCGATGAGCAGGCTTGCTTTTTTGTGAAATAATGGCGTTTCCAGGCTGAGACGGCTATTCAGCAAACCTATTCCGCCCTTAAGCGTTGGCTTATCGGTAGTGGCGTTTCCAAGTTTTATCAACATAACCGACGAAACGCGTTCGCCATAGCGAGCCGGGATTCCTGTTTTATAAAGTGTTAGTCCGCTCACACCGTCGGGATTGATAACAGAATTCAAACCAAAAAGATGGGAAGAGTTGAAAAGAGGAACATCTTCTATCATAATCAGATTTTGATCCGCACTTCCGCCCCGAACATTAAAACCACTGCCAAATTCCCCCACCGACTGGATTCCGGGAAGTAACGATACACTCTTGATGATGTCGGTTTCGCCAAGCGAAATGGGAAGCTCTTTTATCAGTCTGGCATCCATTTTTACGACACTCATCTGGGTACGGCTCACGTTATAATCCTCCCTTTCTTCTGTAATCACCACTTCATTAAGCTGCAATGATTTTTCAAAAATGGCAAATTCAACCTTGCCGTTTCCCAAAAGGTTTATCGTCCGCCGGCTATTCTGGAATCCGATGTAGGATATATTAAATGTGTGTTCACCTATAGGAAGCGTCAGCGAAAAGTTTCCCTTTGCATCCGTAACCGCAAATTTCTTTGTTTTTTCATCCTGTATGATCACCGATGGGAGCGACTCGTTATTTTTTCCGTCTACTATTTTTCCGCTTAGGTTAGCTTCCGCCAATCTGTCGTTACCGGAAGGAGTTCCGACCGCCAAAGCATCATTATTGCCGCTTGCATAATGAAAATTCATCTGGATGGCAGGAACAAAAACGATAGTTCCCTTATCCATATCAATATAGTCCAGGTTGCAAAGCCTTTTAACTGCCGCAAGGGCATCCTCCAAACGGAACGTAAGAATAGACGCACTGATTTTTTTACCGGCAAACCATTCGGATTTGTAATAAATGTTTACCCTTTCTTGCTTTTCAAGCTGCTGAAAAAAAGACTCATAACTGATATGTTTTGTTGTATCGGAAATCGCTTGCCCTAAGAGTTGGGCATTTGCAAACAGCAAAAGTACGAAAATGGCAAAGCGGTACGAAGTTCTCATACGAAGCATCAGCAATTAGATATCAGTATTTTAATAAGCAAGCAAAACTAACAAAAATAAAGACCAGTACAAATAATTGATTCTCTAAAATTTCCTTCGGAAACAATTTTTCCTGATTTGCTCCCCTTTCGTCTTTTATGTGTACGTAGTTTCTGATTTAATGTTTCTGGCTTCAGGTTTATGATTAGGGTTTAGAGAACCGTATCTCTTGCTCAGGAGAACCGTATCTTTTGTTCAAGAGAACCGTATCTTTTACTCAAGAGAACCGTATCTCTTACTCAAGAGAACCGTATCTCTTACTCAAGAGAACCGTATCTCTTGCTCAAGAGAACCGTATCTTTTACTCAAGAGAACCGTATCTCTTACTCAGGAGAACCGTATCTCTTACTCAGGAGAACCGTATCTTTCAAGTAAAAGTTCCTGAGCTTTTTTAATCTCAATTATCATTAGCTTTTTTTTTGCCCGTAAATAACTTTAGATTAGGCTATATAGAACTTTTTTTTACGAATGCCTGGATGTTTATTTCTAATGAATGCTTATGTTCGTTTTCCTAAATTTCAAATATCAATCCAACTCAATCTCATCAATCTATTCAATCTTAGGCAATAATTTTGTGTTTTTATATAACTGCTCACCCGTACCTATGCTGTAACCTTCAGAAAAATAATAAATGTTTCCTTCGGTGTCGAGTAGCAGGATTACCGGCAGATTGCCAAAACCACGTTTCCCTAAGGCTTTCCCAATCTTATCAATCAGGGCATTGTTTTTATCCGGAAAATAAGAAGATTGTGCAGGCATATTTTTATATTCTGCTTTTACCGATGCAGGCGTATTTTTCTTATCGTTCAAAATAAAAGCCATACCGCCGTCCCATTTTTCAAAGTTATCGCGAAGCAGCTTAATATCGTTCATCACATGGTTGGTGGGTTCTTTGCCGGGTTCTATAAAACAGAGGATAAGTCCTTTTCCTTTGGCAGCTTCTTTAAGGCTTTGTTTTTTACCGTCGAAAGAAACAAGAACGGTTTTCCCTGCATCCACCTTTCCCTGAATATCCGGTTTTAGGTTAAGTGGACGTACATCAATATCCACATTGCGCTGTTGGCCGGGAGCCAGATTGAAGAAACTCACTTTGGAAAGTACCGTTCCGCCATTCATCCGGTTGCCGGTAACCACCATGTAATAACCCGTATCAACACTCAGCGTGCAAGGGAAAGTCTTTAAACTTTCGTCAAATTCGTAATCGAGAGATTCATAGTCTCCATCGGCAAACCGAGCAATGGTGTAATGCTGGTAGTAAACCGGTGAACTGTTGGCGGTAGTCGTAGCATTATTCAGTACCAAAGTTCCTTTCGGGCTTTCGGCAACCTGTTTTTCTGTTTCAAAACGGACATCTTTCCAGCCATTTCCATCATGGTATTGCGGCACTTTGGTAGCCGACTCCAAACGCGAAGGAATGCCAAAACTACGACAAATGGCAACAAAAAGTATATCGCGCGAAGCTTTGTCGCTAATACCAACTTTAAGCACACCCGCCGGCGTAATAGGCGTATGGCAATAATTAGCTTTGTCGTCCACTTTAATATTCTGAAGGATCCAGCTCACGATTTTCGATGGGTCTTTCCGACATTCATCTGCAAAGGTTTTTCCGAACGTATTTTGCAGGAAGCTTTTGTATGGTGTGATAAGTTCGTATTCAATCCGCGGACAAAGAATATCATCTGTAAAAAGCGTGCTGTTGGTAACCTTACAGTAATCCATAGAATTCTGCAGATGGTCGGCAAGGAAGTCAGCCGGGGTATCCCGCAAATCTTTTTCGGCAACGGATGCAAGCAATGGAAGTACAAATGTTTTCTGCTGTCCGGTCGTTTCGCTCATCAGCCGGGTAATCTCGCGCCAGTTACCCTGGCTTTCCCTGAGCAAAGTCCAGGTACTGTCGGTATCGTAATCATATTTTTTTGCAAAAGCAACAGCCGCAATCGAGTCAATGAAAGTAGCGCGGTATGCATTGCGAATACTGTCTTCCTGAGCAATCCGGAAGTCATTCAACTTGCGTCCGGCATCGGAAGCTGGTTCCAGACTTCGCTCTATTGGGGGAACAAGGTCGAACAATTCGGTATACTCTTTGCCAGGACGTTTATCCAGACAAAGAAGTAAAGTGTCCGTCTTTTCCACCGTAACCTTTTTATATCCGAAATCGTTGCCATTGTTTGCCCAGATAATAAGGTCGCCAAAACCAGTAACCGTGGAGGCAAGTCCTTTGTCATCCGTTTGTTTGGTTACCAAAGGATAAAATTCGGAATAATTGTACAGTTTAAACTTTACGGTAGCGCCGGAAACCGTTTTTCCGCTACGGTCGGTTACTTTTACATACAATCTGCGAGTGGGTGCATAATTGGCAAGAAGGTTTATTTTGGTGGAATAGGTGTCCCTTGAAATGACTTCTTCCGGGCCGCTGTATTCGCCAAAGACGTTGGTGTGCACCATCATTGCTCTTTTGGCAGGAGCCGCAAACCATGCCATATCCAGTTGAGATTCGGGTTCGCAGGCGCCCAGAAAATGCCATTTACCATCGGTCCACACTTCTACCCAGGCATGATTATCGTCGGTATGTGCCCAGCGTGGCGTATAGCACTGTCGGGCAGGGATGCCACAGGAACGCAAGGCAGCAACGGTAAAAGTGGATTCCTCACCGCAACGTCCGTAAGCAGTTCTCACCGTTGACAAAGGTGCCGAAGTACGGGTATCCGTAGGCTGATAGTTCACTTTTTCGTGGCACCAATGGTTTACTTCCAAAGCGGCCTGCTCCATCGTCATGCCTTTAACTCGGTTTTTTAATTCCCTGAAGAAGACGAGACGGGCAGTGTCGAGGTTTTCGTTGTTTATTCTTACGGGTAAAACAAAATGCAGGAAAAGGTCTTCGGGGATGGTCTTTCCCCAGCTAAAAGTATTTTTTGCCACTATGGAAGCATTTATATTCTTTAGAAAATATTCCGGACTCTGATCTGCGATATCTGCCAGCGGCATATAGGCATACAAAAATTCCATGTAATCCTTTTGGGCGATGGTAAGGCCTTGCAGGCAAACCATTACGGAACCTGAAATGCGAGGCATGGAAGTGATGCGCTTTTCAAATTGTTGATGAAAGTTGCCAGATTGTTGGGCAAAAAGTGTAGCCGGAAGTAAAAATAATAAAAATAACAGGTTCTTTTTCATTGGATTCTTTTTCGGAAGTCTTGTTTTACTACGGGTGTAAAAGTATAAAAATATTGTTCCGGGTTCAAAATTTTATAAGAGATGGGACTGAAGCTGGGAGAAAGGGATTTAATAGCCTTTGGAAATTATGCTGGTTATAGGCGTATACGATTCATCCAATCTGTACAATCCTTTATCGCCGTCTTTGCAAAAAAAAAGGCTGTCCAATGAAAGGGCAGCCTTCTGATGCATGGTCAAAACAAGTTTATTTAGCTCGTTGAGTATAGAGTTCTGTAATTTTCAATATTACTTCGGTAGCTTTTACCATGGATTCTATGGGTAGGTATTCAAATTTACCGTGAAAATTATGACCGCCGGCAAACAGGTTAGGACAAGGGAGATTCATATATGATAAACGAGCGCCATCAGTTCCACCGCGGATGGGGACAACCTTTGGTTTTATGCCAAGCAGTTCCATAGCTTCCTGTGCCGTAGCTACAATATGGTAAACCGGTTCCACCATCTGACGCATGTTATAATACTGGTCCTTTAATTCGAGGGTAAATGTTTTTTCACCATAGCGTTTATTCATATAATCGTTAAGGTCGCTTATCAATGCTTTTTTCTGTTCAAACTTGTTGCGGTCGTGGTCACGAATGATGTACTGCATAAAGGCCTTTTCCACGGAGCCTTCTATTTTTACAATATGGTAAAATCCTTCATAATCCTGTGTGAATTCAGGACGTTCGTTTACCGGAAGTAAAGCATTAAATTCCATTCCTAAAAGTATAGCATTAAGCATTTTATTTTTTGCATAACCCGGATGGATATTGCATCCTTGAATAAGCACTTTAGCACTTGCGGCGTTAAAATTCTCATATTCCAGTTCGCCTATGCCACCTCCGTCGAGGGTATAAGCAAAATCGGCACCGAATTTTTTAACATCAAAATGATCAACGCCCCGGCCTATTTCTTCATCGGGAGTGAATCCAATACGGATAGTGCCGTGTTCAATTTCGGGATGTTTAACCAGGTATTCTATAGCAGTGATAATTTCGGCTATTCCGGCTTTGTCGTCAGCGCCGAGCAGGGTAGTCCCGTCGGTAACGATAAGCGTTTGTCCTATATAATCAAGCATTTCTGGAAAGTCAATAGGGGATAACACAATGTTCTTTTCGGCATTAAGTGTAATGCTACCGCCATCATAATTTTCAACCAGACGAGCAGTTGTTGCTTTGCCGGGCATATCGGGACTGGTATCCATGTGGGCAATAAAACCGATAATCGGAACTTTTTTGGTGGTGTTTGCTGGCAAGGTGGCCATGATATAGCCATTTTCATCGAGGCTAACGTTTTGCAAACCTAACGCATTAAGTTCACTGAATAATACATTGGCAAGGTCGAACTGTCGTTGTGTACTTGGACAGGTTTCTGAATTTTCGTCGCTTTGGGTATCAATGCTGATATATTTCAAAAAGCGGTCGAGGACAATTTTTTTCATTTTATATTATATTAAAAATCAGTTTAATCAAATTTTATACATAAAGTTATAATAAAAGTAATCCTTAGCTTAGTTTTCTTCTTTTTTTGCGCGAAGGGTTTCCCAGATCATGTATCCGCAAAGGGCACCAAACATCACGATGGCGAGAGCTTCGGCAGCATGGGATTCAAACCATTCCTTATTTACCAAATCAATGCCTGCATAACGAAGAACGGCGCTAATAACACCCATAAGCGCGCCACCGGCAATAAATCCGGAAGCAATCAGCGTTCCGCGTTCCTGACGTGCCTGATTTAGTTTTTCGTCCTTGCTGCGCGTACTTACAAAATGAGCGATGAGTCCGCCAACGAGCAATGGGGTGTTTAATTCGAGCGGGATAAACATTCCTAAAGCGAATGCCAAAGCCGGAACGCCTATCATGGTTAGGATAAGTGCCAGGAAAGCTCCTGCTCCATATAAAAGCCATGGCGCCGGTTGTCCCGACATCATCGGTTGGATAACGGCTGCCATAGCATTGGCCTGAGGCGCTACCATAGCATTGGGTCCGGTAAATCCGTAAGTCTTATTCAGGATGATGATAACTCCGCCTACGGTTGCAGCCGAAACGAGAGTGCCAAGAAATTTCCAGGTCTGTTGTTTATATGGCGACGATCCAAGCCAGTAACCGATCTTTAAATCGGTGATAAAGCCTCCTGCCATAGAAAGGGCGGTACAAACCACTCCTCCAATAATCAGGGCCGCTATCATACCTGTGGTGCCGGACAATCCTACCGAAACAAGGATTAATGAAGAAAGGATAAGTGTCATCAGTGTCATTCCACTCACGGGGTTGGTGCCAACAATGGCAATGGCGTTGGCTGCCACGGTGGTGAATAAAAATGCGATAACCATTACGATGGCAAGCCCGATAAGTGCAAGTCCAATATTATGGACCACTCCAAAATGAAAGAAAATCAATAATAAAATAGCTATGAGCACAATGCCTGCGGCAATGATGGACATGGGTAAATCTCGTTGGGTTCTCTTGGTTTCTTTGGTAAGGTTGTGTGAATGAAAAATTTCTTTTACGGCCAGCGAAAAAGCGGTTCTGATGATTTTAGATGAACGGATTATACCGATCACACCTGCCATGGCTATGCCGCCAATGCCGATCTGACGGATGTAATTTCTGAAAATTTCCTCAGCCGACATATCGTTGAGCAGCTTGGTGATATTAGCGCCAACAGCGATTGTTTGTCCGTCGGCAAAATGGTAAGCCACGGGAATAAGTACATACCAGGCAAGGAAAGAACCTGCGCAAATAATAGCTGAATATTTTAAACCGACAATGTAACCGAGCCCGGTAACGGCTGCTCCCACATTCATTTTAAAAACGATCTTTGCTCTATCGGCTAACATTGCTCCTGCAGGAATTACACGTGAGGTAAACACTTCGCTCCACCAACCGAAGGTTGCAATGATAAAGTCGTATATTCCGCCTATTAATCCAGCTACCAATAACAAACGGGCCTGATTTCCGCCTTTTTCGCCGGAAACCAATACTTCGGTCGTTGCTGTAGCTTCTGGAAAAGGATATTTCCCGTGCATGTCCGAAACAAAATATTTCCGGAAGGGTATCAAAAACAATATTCCCAAACAGCCTCCGAAGAGCGACGACAGAAAGACCTGGTAGAATTGAGATTCAAGTTTTAAAATATATAAGGCCGGGAGGGTAAAAATGGCTCCGGCAACAATCACACCAGAACTAGCCCCTATGCTTTGGATAATAACGTTTTCGCCCAGAGCATTTTTACGTTTCGATACGGTGGAAAACCCTACGGCAATGATGGCAATGGGAATTGCGGCTTCGAATACCTGTCCGATTTTAAGACCGAGATAGGCGGCGGCGGCCGAAAAGATTATAGCCATCAGCAAACCCATAAAAACAGAGCGAAAATTGACTTCAGGATAAGTTTTCTTGGGCGACATAATTGGTTCATACGTTTCGCCTTCTTTCAGTTCTTTATAAGCATTTTCGGGTAAGCCTTTGATGGCTTCATTTTCGTGTTCTGACATAATTTGTGTAATTTTATTTAGCAGTCAAAATTAAAATAAATAATTAGCCACCAAAAGAAAGTTACAAAAATATTGTCAAAATACTTCCAGTGCGTATTCATTAAAGGAATGGATTTCTTCAGATGATTCGTCTATAAAAATCACAAAAATATTATGTAATTGGTTTAACTTATTGATAAACAATATTAAAATGAAAGAGCTAAAAAACATAAAGTAAATTGAAAAAACATCTAATTTTGTACAAAATTAATATTTGCAGGTACTATTCTGTATTTATCAAAATGATGTTTTTTTTGTGATAAATTTTCATAAATTAACAAAACAATGACTGACAATATAAATTTGAATGAAAAATTGTTTAACACTTTATTTTCTTCAAAGGATTTTGGCATTTTATTAATTAATCCTCAAGGAAGATTGTATGAATGCAACGATACTGCACTCGCAATGATGGGGTATACCAAGGAGGAATATTTTGATCTATCCAATTCTGAAGTAACATATCCCGATGATGTACAATTAACTGAAGACTTTTTTAATGATTTACTCAAAGGAAAAACAGATAATCAGCGTATTGAAAAACGATATATTCGTAAAGATGGTACATGCTTTTGGGCTGAGTTATCCGTTACCCCAGTTCATAATGAAGCGGAAAATGTTATTGCTTTTTCGTGTATCATCTTTGATATAACCAAGCGCAAACAAGCTGATAAGGAACTTCGGGAAAGTCAACAAAAGCTGGATTTATTTTTTTCACAATCATTAGTTGGATTTTCCTTTACTACACTGGACGAACCTGTAGAATGGAACGAAACTACCGATAAGGACCGTGCTCTCGACTATATCTTTTCGCATCTGAGAACTACAAAAATTAATGATGCCATGTTGGCACAATACAAGGCTTCTCGCGAACAGTTTATTGGTTTAACACCAAACGAAATCTACGTTCATAATATTAATTACGGGAAAAAACTATGGCGGAAGTTTCTTGATGCTGGTTCTATTCATTATCAAACGGATGAGCGAAAGTTTGATGGAACAAAAATGACCATTGAGGGCGATTACCAATGTATTTATGATACTATGCATCGAATAACCGGAAGTTTTGGAATACAAAGGGATGTAACCGAAAGTAAAAAAAACGATGATCAGATGCGTTTGTTCTCTCATACGGTAAGAAGCCTTTCGGAGTGCGTGAGCATAACCGATACGGAGGACAGGATGATTTTTGTTAATGAAAAATTTTTACAAACCTACGGTTATACCGAAGAGGAATTATTGGGTAACAATATTTCTATGGTCAGGTCGCCAAACAATGACCCTAAATACGTTAAAAATATTTTGCCGGGAACAAAAGCCGGCAGTTGGCATGGCGAACTGATTAACAGAAGAAAAGACGGAACCGATTTTCCTATTTCGATTTCTTCCACTTCTGTACAGAATGAAAAAGGAGAAACGGTGGCATTGGTGGGGGTGGCTACTGATATTACCGAAAAAAAGCTGGCAGAGCAAAAAAATAAACAACAAATACGGGAACTGACGGCTATTTATAAAGCCAATCAGCTATTGCAAAAAATCTCTACTCCCGAAGCACTGGCTTCCGGATTGCATAATGTACTGAAAAATACTTTAGACTATACTCATGGTACCGTTTTGCTTATCGATGATAAATCGGGACGCATGATTCCTTTTGCATTATCTGATCATATAATGAAACCGGAGGACATAAAAAAAGAGAATAAAATTATTCAATCATTCGATTTAAAAGTCGGATTGGGAATTACGGGATTAGTGGCACAAACGGGGAAAAGTATTTGTACGGGCGATGTACGCAAACACTACGGATATATTAGTGTGCGACAGGATATTTTGTCCGAATTATGTGTTCCGCTTATCATTGATGAGCGAACAATAGGTGTAGTCAATGTGGAATCGGATCGATTAAATACTTTTACTATCAACGATCAAAGGGTGTTAGAGGTGGTTGCTGCTCAAATTTCAGTTGCCATTCAAAATGCACAATTACTCGAACAGTTATTAAAAGAGTTATCAGAGCGTAAACAGGCTGAAAAAGCGTTAAAAGGGAGCGAAAAACAATATAGTACATTGGTACAAACCATGCCTGACGGAGTTTACAGAAGCATTCCCGAGGGAAAATTTATTGATGTTAATCCAGCAATGTGTAAAATACTGGGTTATGATACTAAAGAGGAGCTTTTAGCCATAGATATTAAAACACAATTATATTTTGATGTTTCGGATCGTGAAAGTTCTATGTTGCAGGAAGAACATAAAGAAATGGCCGTCTTTCCTTTAAAGAAAAAAGATGGTTCAAAAATCTGGGTAGAAGATCATGGCTGGCTCATACTCGATGACCAGGGAAATACGCTGTTTCATGAAGGTATTATACGTGATGTTACTGAGCGTAGGATGGCTGAAATTATGCTGAAAAAAAATTCCGAAGAATTAAAAGAACTTAATGCAACAAAGGATAAATTCTTTTCAATTATCGCTCACGATTTGAAAAGTCCGTTTAATTCCATTTTGGGTTTTTCTGACTTATTGGTTAATAATTTAGCGGATTATCAAAAAGATGAGATCGAAAATTATCTCCGTATTATTGAAACATCTTCAAATCAGGCGGTTGAATTGCTCGAAAAATTGCTTGTTTGGGCGCGTACACAAACAGGTAGTATGCAATATCAGCAGGAAGTAATTAATTTAAAGAATATTATCGTGGAAAACATCTACCTCGCAGAAAGTCAGGCAGGAAGAAAAAGTATCAAGATATCTTCCATGATACCCGACGAAGCCATTACCTACGGAGATAAAAACATGATTAATACTATTTTGCGGAACCTGCTGGCAAATGCAATTAAATTTACCCCACAAAATGGCAAAATTCTTATTTCCGTAAATAAAAACGATCAATATTATGAAATTTCGGTAAAGGATACAGGAATTGGTATTTCAGAAGAAAACATTCAAAAATTGTTCCATATCGACAGCAAATTCAGTACATTTGGAACAGAGCAGGAAAGGGGTACCGGTTTGGGGCTTATTCTTTGCAAGGAATTTGTAGAAAAACACGGTGGTAAAATTTGGGTGGAAAGCGAATTAGGTAAAGGTAGTAAATTTATTTTTTCATTAAAAATATTGTAAAAAAACGTTTTGTTCAATTTATGTGTTATTTGCATGTTGGATAATAAAAAAGGCCACTTACAAATACTTTTGTAAGTGGCCTTTTGACATTTTGTCGGGGTAGCAGGAGTTGAACCTGCGACCTCCTGCTCCCAAAGCAGGCGCGATAACCGGACTACGCTATACCCCGTAAAAAAAAACACAACTTGAGCGGAGAAGGGGGGATTCGAACCCCCGGTACCCTTTACGAATACGACAGTTTAGCAAACTGTTGGTTTAAGCCACTCACCCACCTCTCCAGGTTATAATTAGCTTAATTAAAAAATCAAAAAATAAATCAATGTACGAAAGTTTAGTTCCAATCTGTCAGGATTGGCTTAATCCCTGTCTGCCGTCAGGCAGGCATCCATCCGCTTCTGCAAACAGTGGCTTAAACGGAGGTGCAAAATTACTAAATCAAACTATATAACCAAATTTTTTTAAAATTAAAATTGTATTTTCTAAAGCCAACACTGTTGATTCAAAAAAAATGTAATTTTGGCACAACTTTAAAGTCTCATTTGCTTTTTTATAACAAATAGATAAAGCTAAACATAAAAATATAATTCTAAATAAAACAATTACTTATGTCAGGGAAAACTTTTGCCGAAAAGATTTTTGCAGCCGATTGTGGTAGCATTGTATTTAAAAAGCCGGATATTGTATTATCTCATGATAATACAGCAAGTATAGCCGCAACATTTGCTAAAATGGGAGGAATTGCTGTTGCTGATTCCGATCAGATTTTGATTGTACTCGATCATAATGCTCCGCCGACCAATGCCAAATTAGCTAATGATTATCAAAAAATTCGTGAATTTGTTAACAAACAGGGCGTTGAGAAATTTCATGACGTAGGTGATGGAATCTGCCATCAGATCATGTCTTATTACGCCCGTCCTAAAATGTTAATCGTTGGAAGTGATAGCCACACGTCAACGGCCGGAGCCTTTAATGCTTTTGCAGCAGGCATCGACCGCACCGAGACTGCAGGTCTTTGGAAACAAGGCGAAACCTGGTTCCGAGTACCGGAATCTGTAAAAATTACGCTTCATGGAAAATTGAGTGAAGGCGTTTATGCCAAGGATCTTGCCTTATGGATTATTGGTATGATAGGTTCGAGTGGAGCCGATTATATGAGTATTGAATATCATGGCGATGGAGTAAAAAGCCTTTCCATTTCCGATCGAATGGTATTGTCAAATCTGGCTTCGGAAATGGGAGCCAAAAACGCCGTTTTTCCTTCGGATGAAGTTCTTTGGGAATTTATCGGTAAAAAAACGGAAGGCATTTGGGCTGATACTGATGCAAAATATATAAAAGAAATTGAAATTCATTTAGCCGATATCTTCCCGGTTGTGGCTGCGCCTCATCATGTGGATAATGTAAAAGCTATTTCTGAAGTTCAGGGTACAAAATTGAATCAGGCGCTAATAGGAACATGCACCAACGGACGATTGGAAGATCTTCGTATAGCAGCTAAAATACTTGATGGTAAACACATTCCTAAAAATTTTCAATTGCTGGTTATTCCTGCTTCCAAACCTATCTACATGCAGGCAATGAAAGAAGGCTTGGTTGAAATATTTATGAATGCTGGTGCAAGCGTATTGGCTCCTTCCTGTGGACCGTGTTTGGGAACGGGTCAAGGTATTCCTGCCGATAATTATACCATTATATCTACGGCAAACCGTAATTTTAAAGGAAGAATGGGTAATCCCAACGCAAACATTTATTTAGCATCTCCAGCTTCTGTTGCTTATTCGGCTTTAAAAGGTGAAATTTCTGATCCCAGAGGAATTACCGGTAACGATTTATATCCTTTTCAGGCAAAACAAAGTAAAACTGTGGATATTAAAGCAGGAGACGATCGTTCAACTCAAGGTGTTTGGAATTATGCGGATGTTGATAACCTGAATACGGATCAGATGTTTGCTGGGAATTTAACCTATAATATTAATAGCTCGGAAGGCGATAAAATATTACCATACTTATTTAAGGGCTTTGACGATAGTTTCTCCGAAAGAGTTAAAAATAACGATATTTTAATTACCGGTTCAAATTTCGGCTGCGGAAGTTCGCGCGAGCATCCAGCTGTAGGACTGGCATTTGCAGGGGTGAAGGCTGTTATTTGCAAGTCGGTTAACAGAATTTTTTACCGTTCATCGGTAAATCAGGGTTTACCTATACTTTTGGTTCCTGAAGCTGTTAATGCTTACAAGCAAGGTGATAAAGTAGAAGTGAATATGGAAAAAGGTATGATTCTGATTGCTGGTAAACAGTTTCATTTTGCTCCGCTTCCCGACAAACTTATGGGAATATTCAAAGCTAAAGGGTTAGTAAACTATGTAAAGGGTAGCGTATAAAATCGAATTTATTAATTATCAAAATAATATAAAGGAATATCGGAAACAAATTTTATTGAAATTCGGTATTCCTTTTTTAAATAAGTTTCAAAAATGAAGAAACTACTTTTGGGAATCGTAATCATGTTGCTGATCATTATTGCATTTTTAGTAGCAATAAAATTATTCCCTATGTATGCTTCACGATTACCCGCTTTATTTTTGCTGCTTTTGCTGGATTTATATTTATGGTTTCCGTTTAAAAGATGGGCTAATGTTAAAAAATCGTTAATTCGCCAGCTTGTATCAAAACTTTTTTGGCTTCCGTTCGTTCTCTTTCTAACCTTTTTTGCATTTTTGGCTATTTATCCGTTAACGGATAATAATAAGATGCTAAGAACCTATTGGTTGGGTTTTGTAATCATTATTTACATTTCAAAATTAATTCCTTTTGTTTTCTTTTTATTATCAGATTTACTTTGCTTTATCAAGAAAGTATATGCTCATATTTTTGAAAAACCAGTTGAAAGAAAAATCAGAAAGAGCAAATTCTTAGTTTGTATGGGACTTTTTTTCGGAAGCGTTGCCTTTATTGGTCTTTTTGTTGGAATGACGAGTTGGGCTTATAAATTTAAAGTAAAACAGGAGATTATTCCGTTGGCGAATTTACCAGAAGGCTTTGATGGTTTACGCATAGTTCAGATATCGGACTTACATCTTGGAAGTTGGACTTCAACTAAAGCCATGCAAAAGGCTGTTAAAATGATAAATGATTTAAACCCTGATATGATATTTTTTACCGGAGATTTGGTCAGTTTTCAAACCAATGAAGCTTATCCATTTGAAAATCAATTAAAAAAAATTAAATCAAAATATGGCGTGTTCTCCGTTTTAGGGAATCACGATTATGGCGATTATTCCCAATGGAACACCCCGGCTGCAAAAGCTAAAAATGCTAATGACCTGATTGATTTTCAGAAACGGCTTGGATGGAAGTTGTTGAATAATCAAAATTGGATAGTGAAAAAAGACAACAACGATAGCTTAAATTTGGAAAATGAGATAGCAATTGTTGGCGTAGAAAATTGGAGCTCTCATGCACGTTTCAAAAAACGGGGAAATCTTGAAAAAGCGTTATTGGGAACAGAAGGTGTTCCTCTTAAATTGCTTCTTTCTCACGACCCCACACATTGGGAAAAACAGGTTAATGGCAAACATCCCGATATTGACGTTACTTTTTCAGGACATACCCATGGAATGCAGTTGGGGATTGAATTTTGGGGGATAAAATGGAGTCCGGCACAATGGATGTATAAATATTGGGCTGGCTTGTATTCAAGCAATTCAGGTAGTAAGAAAAAACAATACTTATACGTCAACCGTGGTCTTGGCAATATCGCTTATCCCGGAAGGGTAGGGATGGCTCCGGAAATCACGCTGGTAGTGCTTAAAAAGGTTACTAATAGTTACTAATAACCGAACCAAGGTTTAATGTACTCTGTTTTATCTTCCACTTCTTTTAAATTGTGGAACTCATTGGTGTGTTTATTATATACATAGTCCTTTTCAAATTCCTTAATTTTTTCCGAAATTAATCTTAAGGCTTCAGCTAAAACAATTAATTCTTTATTAGTCATGGTGGGATGAAGCGAAATACGAACCCAGCCGGGCTTTTCCGAAAAATCACCTTTGTTGATTTGCTGTGTAATGTAGCTCGATTGTTCGTGTGAAACATTTAACAAGAAATGTCCATATGTTCCGGCACAAGCACAACCTCCACGCACCTGTATTCCGAAATGATCATTTAATAATTTCACAATTAGGTTGTAATGGATATTATCAATATAAAAAGAAACTATACCCAGACGATCCTCAACATTATCGGCTAATATATGGATATTCGGAACTTTGGGAAGTTCTTTAAAGGCAATTTTGAGTAATTCATTTTCTCTTTTACGAATATTTTCAACGCCAACATCATCCTTCAACCGAATACATAATGCTGCTTTGATCGCCTGGAGAAAACCCGGAGTACCTCCATCTTCGCGTAATTCAATATTATCCACATATTTATATTCGCCCCAAGGATTTGTCCAATCTACGGTTCCGCCTCCCGGTTGGTCAGGGGCAAATGGTTTATACATGGATGAATCAAAAATAAGAACTCCTGAAGTTCCAGGACCACCCAAAAATTTATGAGGCGAAAAAAATATGGCATCCAGCTTTTCCATGGGATCGTCAGGATGCATATCAATGTTAACGTAAGGTGCTGATGCAGCAAAATCTACAAAACATAAACCACCATGCTGATGCATTATTTTTGCTAATTTATGATAAGGCGTTTCAATGCCTGTTACATTGGAACAAGCTGAAAAAGAACCCATTTTTAATTTGCGATCAGAATATTTAATCAATTGAGATTCCAGTTCATTGGGATCGACCAGAAGGTTTTTATCAGGATTCAACACGACTACTTCTGCCATTGTTTCATACCACGATGTTTGGTTGGAATGATGCTCCATGTGCGTTAAAAACACTACAGGACGCTCGGATTTTTGAAGACATTTTTTATCCCGCAGTATACCACATGTTTTTAGACCTAAAATTCGTTGAAATTTAGTTATTACACCTGTCATTCCGAAACCGGCAGTAATTATCACATCATTAGTGCCTGCATTTACATGCTTTTTAATTATTTCATGTGCGTAATGATACGCTTTGGTCATCAACGTACCCGTTTCACTTGTTTCTGTATGTGTGTTCCCTACAAATGGCCCAAACGTATTAGTTATTTTATCTTCAATGGGTTTATATAAGCGCCCACTGGCTACCCAGTCGGCATAAATTATTTTTTGTATTCCATAAGGCGATTCGAATTTCTGATCAATACCTACAATGTTCTTTCTGAATTTGTTAAAATATTCCTCCATCTTATTGATCTTATTTTATTTTTATTAGTGTTATTCGGGATTACAAATTTGCATTGTTTCTATTTCGATATCTCCTCCAGCCGGATAAAGGCTAATCCATGAATTATCTAATCTAATCCATAAATCCTGGCTACTGATTCGAATGAGATATGTTGATAAAGCTGTATCAGTAATATTTTTAAGAACAATCCCACCATTCTTTTGCAAATCTTTTCCATAATTTACAAAAACTTTCGGAGATTTATTGCCGTTAACTTTAGCTGTTAACAGAATATAGCTATTTTTCTTTGTTTTTAGGTCGGCGGCCGAAAAATTAAACTTTTTCTCTGTATTAGTCGTAATTTTTATATTTGCCTGATTAAGTGTAATTAATGTGTGGCTTAAAAATAAACTCACAATTTCATTTATTTTATCTTTTGGATAACTTTCATCAGGCGATAAACGTTGGGCATTTTTATAGGATTCAATTGCTAAGTCATACGACTTAGAAATCAACAATCGGTCTCCTTCAGCAATAATTTTTTTATAATTTTCCTGATTTTGAATTTGTTCTGGCGTAAGAGTAGGTTTTTCTATTATTGATTCCTTTTTGGCTTCCATTAAATTGTTCGCTACGGGTTGGCTATTGATATTTGGTGTTTTAGTTTGATTATCTTCAATGGATTTAATATTTGGCGTTTTTATCTCCTCTTTTTTAACTGAGTTTTCTTTTTTATCTTTTTCTGTATTATCAGCTAAAGTAGTTTCTTTTAGTTTCTTTTTAACTTTGTTAAAGTTCTTTTTAATAATGCTTTTAGATGAATCGTAAGCTACCTTTAAACGGTCAGTTTCGTTTAAAACTTTTTGTTTTTCAGGTTGCAACAGATTGTTTGCTTCAGTCGTTTTTTCTGGTGTTTTTTCGTTTTCCTTTTTAGCTAATTTCGTTGGTTCCTTTTCGGGATTTTTAGAGGCAATATCTATTTGATTTGGTGCTTTTAATGCGGAATCACTTTTTATTTCCGTAGGTATAATTGGGGAATTTTCAATGTTTGCTTGAGAAACAATCTCGGAATTTTGGTTAGGCTCTTTAATTTTTGAATTAATTTGATCAATCATATTCAGCGGGTAACGTTCATCCTTTTTAAGCTTTGAAGCAATAATATATTGAGCTTTCGCTTTTTCAAAGTTTCTGGCAATATAAAAATTATCCGCATCTGTTATGGACTTATCATAATTTTCCTGAATAGCCTTTTTATCAGCAAAAGTTTTTTGAATAACTAAAATTTGATTTTTGGGATAAATTTCATTAGGTAACAAAGTATCAGCATGTTGGTATTTTGTCAAAGCCGATGTTAAATCTCCGACTTTAAATAGTTGATCCGCTTCTGAAACGGTGCTATCAAAAAGTTTTTTAATATCTTGTTGGTTAGCTATGATAATTTTTAATTCTTTAATTTTATTTTTTGAATATTTATCATCTGGTTTTAAAGATATAGCCTTTTCAAATTCTATTTTGGCCTTATCTGCTTCATTTGCCGATAGATAATTATTACCATTCTCAATTACCTGGTTAAATAACCGTTCATCTTCAGGATCGTTATAAACTTTATTGATTTGTTCAATTTTATCTTTTGGATAAATGGCTTCCGGACAAATTTTTAAGGCGTTTTTATACTCTGTTTTAGCATTTTTATATTCTTTTGCATTTAAAAATTCTTCAGCTTTTAAAATAGAGGACTCAAACAATTTATATTGTTCTTGGTTATTATTCATTGCAATGCCTTGCGACCATCCTTTCACAAACAAGAAATTGAACACAAGAAGAAATATCAAAAAAATAAATTTTACAGCAATATTTGGTTTAATCATATAAAAAAGTCTTAAAATTCATAATTAGATAATCCCATCTTTAATGGTTAATTTCCGATCAGCCATATTGGCAAGTTCTTCATTATGAGTAACTATTAAAAACGTTTGGTTAAACGTATTACGTAATGAAAAAAATAGCTTGTGAAGTTCCCTTGCATTTTCCGAATCAAGATTTCCTGACGGTTCATCGGCTAAAATTACCTTAGGTGCATTTATCAAGGCACGGGCTACTGCAAGCCGCTGTTGTTCACCTCCGGAAAGTTGGGCTGGTTTGTGGTTTAATCTTTGGGAAAGATTGAGAAAATCGAGCAGTTCTAAAGCCCTTTTTTCAGTATTTTTTTTTGATTTACCAGCAATAAATGCGGGAATACAAACATTTTCAATTGCAGTAAATTCAGGTAATAAATGGTGAAATTGAAAAATGAAACCTATATTGTGATTTCTGAATTCAGATAGCTTCTTGTCATTGAATGTGTTAATTAAATCACCGTTGATTTCTATGCTGCCGGAATCGGCTTTATCAAGTGTACCCAAAAGGTGAAGAAGTGTAGATTTTCCCGCACCTGAAGCTCCAACGATTGAAACAATTTCACCCTCGTGTACTTCAAGGGTAATACCTTTTAATACATTTAAACTGCCATAAGATTTATGTATGTTTATGCCTTTTATCATAAAAATAGAAACGGAAAATACTACGTTATGTTGTCTATTCCTTTATTTTACGCTTATAAAAAATATTAATAGTCGAAACAATTAGTAATTTTGACGATAAATTATTGACTTAGGATAATTTATTCATACAAGAAAACCACGTGCAAATTTATAATTTCTTTACAAAAAGTCGGGATGTTTCTGCTTTAGTAACAAGAATTTTTTCATCTTTTTTAATTAATGCTTCATCTGTGGTTGCTTCATAAATTTTACCTCCGATAATAATTTTTCCGGTTGGATGTAAAATCGTATGGGTTTTACCTGTTTTTCCAATTAAGATATCCAATGAAGAAGTTTCAGAAGCCTGGTCGTTTTGTTGAATTATTTTAAATGTAAGATATTTGAATAAATTTGTAGTACTTATTTTTTTGCTTAAATAAAATGAACCAACAACTGAAATTATCATTGCACCGATGACAATAAATGAAGATTGGAGAATAAGATAATGTGAAGATTGGGAAAAATCGTAAAACGAATTATTTACTAAGCTTAAATAAAATCCTGAAGCAATGAGTAGTATACCTGCAATTCCGGAAATACCAAAACCGGGATTGGCAAACACTTCGAGGCTTAATAGAATAATACCAAAAATAAACAGTAAAATTTCCCAGTATGATGCTGACCCTTCTATATACAAAGATGTGAAATATAGTGATGCGGCAATAATGGCGGAAATTAGTGGAAAACCGAATTCGGGCGATTGCATTTCAAAGTACAATCCACCTACGATTAAAATGATTAAGATACCGCTCACAATAGGATTGGTAAAAAAAACTATAAATTGCTCAAATAAACTTATTGGTTGTTTAATAATTGAATATTTATTTATTCCGGCTAACTTTATTACCTGTGAAAGATTTTCAGAATAATCTTCGCATAAATGCAGCGCATGGGCTTCTGACGCTGATAATATTAGCGGGTTTTGGGAAATATTTTGGCCATTTAATAAAGAAAGCGAATCAATGGTGTGGTCTGTAATTTGAAAATTTGTATTTTTTATATTAGCTATTGTTTTCAATTGATAATGGTTATATAATTGAAATTTTGGTGATAGTAGTAATTTTTTATTATCAAATTTTATTATACCACCAATTTTTGCTTCGGGTTTTATATACAATTTTTTACAGGATAAAGCTATCATCGTCCCTGATGAAATGGATTGATTATCTATAAATCCATAAACGGGAATTTTGGACTGAAGAATAAGGTTGCTTATAGAATCGGAAAATTCAACATTTCCACCGCTAATATTGATTTTTAGAAAAATAATGTCGGCATTTTTTTCTCGGGCTTTTAAAAACGTTTTTTTTGCATTTTGTAAAGAAAAAAAGTCAATATCATTATTTAATTCCAATATGATAATTTTGTATTTTTTATTATTGTAATAATTATTAAATGAATAAGCAGATAAACAGTTTATTATAATAAAATATTGGGCAAGGAGAAAATAAAAAAATATTTTTTGTTTCATGAAGTATTGACGAAAAAGCTGAATTAAAATGGACTGGGAAAAAGTTTATAAAAATAATCAAAAAACGAAATAACAACCTTTGGATTTAAAATTTTACCCTGAAGGAAACTTTACATATTTATTTGCAATCCGTCATAAGCTAAAAAAACATTAGGCGGTAATTCTTTTTCAACATCTAAATGTAAGCCCATTAAATGACTAATGTGAGTCAAATAAGCTTGTTCGGGCTTAATTTCCGAAATTATTTCTAAAGCCTCATTTAAAGTAAAATGAGAAATGTGTTTTTCCTTACGTAGTGCATTAATTACCAATATTTTTGTTCCCATAATTTTTTTCTTTTCTTCGTCTGAAATATAATTCGCATCGGTGATATATGTGAAATCACCAAAACGGTACCCAACAACATGAATCCGATAATGCAATACTTCAATGGGAATAATTTGAATTTTATTTATTAAAAAAGGACTATTTTCTATAGTATGTAATGTGATTTTGGGAACACCGGGGTAACGATTTTTAGCAAAGGCATATGAGAATTCACGTTTAATAGATTCCTGAACTTCACTTTTTGCATAAACATCTATGGATGAGCGCTGTTTGTAATTGAATGCCCTTACGTCGTCCAGTCCTCCTATGTGATCTTTATGTGCATGGGTTATTAAGATGGCATCTAAACGTTTTGTTTTTGTACGTAGCATTTGCTCTCGGAAATCCGGCCCGGTATCCACAACAAATGTTGCATTAGGATATTCAATTAAAATTGAAGATCTTAATCGTTTGTCCTTTAAATTATTGGATTGACAAACATGACAATCACAGGCAATAACAGGAACGCCCTGAGATGTTCCCGTACCCAAGAAAGTTATTCTCAAAATTATTTATATTTTTGTTTTTTTAAAATTCATTATTTAATCCGACAAAAATAGTACTTATGGGAAATAAATTCAAAGAAATTCGACCGGAAGATATTTCTGAAAATCCTTTTAAATTATTTGACATAGACTGGATGTTAATTACTGCCGGTAATCTTAATAGTTTCAACACCATGACGGCAAGTTGGGGCGGATTTGGTGTTCTGTGGAACAAAAATATAGCAATTTGCTTCATTAGACCACAACGTTATACATTTCAATTTGTTGAAAAAAATTCATTTTTTTCGCTTTGTTTTTTTGAAGAAAAATACCGTGAAATATTATCGTATTGCGGGGCTGAATCGGGGAAAAACGTTAATAAAATTCAAAAAACGGGATTAATACCCTTTTTAACAAAAAACAATTGTATTGCATACGAACAATCAAAACTAATTATTGAATGTCGTAAAATTTATTCAGATATTATTCGAAATGACAAATTTATTGATGCAATGATTCCTCTTGATATTTATCCTACCCAGGACTATCATCACATATATGTTGGGGAAATACTCCAATGTTTTACCAAATAATTTGTATAATTTTCCCAATTTCGTTTTGGATTCAACAATAAGTTATAATTTTACGTTTTAAACAATAATAGTAATTGCAAAAAATTTATTACCTGATAGTATTGAATAACACTAAATTATAAAACTGTGAGATTATTTTCAAAATTAAAGCAAAAGGTAGGCAATTACTTCTTTCATGAGGAATTATTAAAAATCAAAATTAAAAGAAGTCGTAGGACAATTAATGTTGCGGAGGCAAAAACGATTGGAATTCTTTATTCATTTTCAGATGAAGAGGAATATAAAATTGTGAATAACTATATTAAAAAATGGCAGGATGGAAATAAAAAAGTACGTTCAATTGGTTTTTATAGCAACAAAAAAACTCCCTATTATTTTGTACAAAAACTTTCATGCGATTTAATAACTACAAAAAATATTAACTGGTATGGGAAACCAACTTCCAAATTTATTGAATCATTTATTAATGAGCCATTTGATATTCTTATTAATTTTAGTCTTAAAAACAATTTTACGCTTCAATATATCTCAGGCTTATCGCAATCAGGTTTAAAAGTTGGGCTATTTGACTCAAAAAATACTGATTATTATGACCTTATGTTTCAAATAAAAGATATAACCGATTTAAACGAATACATACATCAGATTTTATATTATCTAACTACTTTAAACAATTAATACAATGTGGCGAAAATTTACTGGAACCGGAGTTGCTTTAATAACTCCCTTTCACAAACAAGGTACAATTGATTTTTCATCATTAGGAAAAATTATTGAACACTTAATACAAAATAATGTAAATTACTTAGTGGTATTAGGCACAACGGGAGAAGCTGCAACCATGTCGTGGGATGAAAAAAATGCAGTAGTAGATTTTATTACAGAAACAGTTAATCGACGAGTTCCTATTGTTTTGGGAATGGGCGGAAACAATACCCAAGAAGTTGTAAATCAAATAAAATCCACTTCATTTGATGGTATTGATGCAATATTATCAGTTACACCCTATTACAATAAACCACAACAACGTGGTTTATACCTTCATTATAAAACCATAGCAAGTGTTGTTCCAGTTCCTTTAATTTTATATAATGTTCCTGGTAGGACAAGTGTAAATATTGCTCCGGAAACAGTTATTACATTGGCTTCTGAACACAAAAATATTATTGGAATTAAAGAAGCTTCAGGTAATATTTTACAAATTATGAATATTATCCGAAATCGCCCTAAGGATTTTTTAGTTATATCTGGAGATGACGCACTTACATTGCCATTATTATCTTGTGGCGCAAATGGAGTAATATCAGTTGCTGCGCATATTTATCCAAAGGAATTTTCGGAGATGGTACAGTTGTGCTTAAAAGGTAATTTTCAAAAAGCCAGAGAGATACATTTGAAATTTTTACCGTTTATTGAAGCAATTTTTGCCGATGGAAGTCCCGCTGGAATCAAGGCAGCTCTCGAAATTGTCGGTTTAGCTCAGAATAACTTACGACTGCCTATAGTTAAAGTAAATAAACAAACATATAATCAAATAGATACAATAATTAATGAGAAAAAGTAGACGATCGATGAAACTAAGGATTACGATAGTATTATTAGCCATTTTAATGTTTGCCAAGATTTCCGTGGCGCAGGAAAATTTTGTATCAACAATCAATGATAAAACGTTATCAGGGTTATTTGCCAAGAAGACGGAAATATATTTTTGTTTTACGATAGGGAGCAAAGGTGAGATAAACAAATTAACCAAAGTAATATCCATAGATAATATAAAGGGGGACACGATATGGGGCTATGCCAGTCGTAAGGAATTCAGCAAGTTTTTAGGGATGGGATATTCTTATACGGTATTAACAAATCCAAGCGAATTGCATAAGGCCAGGATGGTAGAAAAGATAGATTTAAGGAGCAGGCAGAACTGGGATTATTATCCTACTTATAGTGCTTATTTGGATTTATTAAATCAGTTTCAATCATCGCATCCGGATATTTGTAAAATAGATACCATTGGAGTGTTACCAAGTGGGCGCATGTTATTAGCATTAAAGATATCGGATAATGTAAATGTAGATGAAGGAGAGCCGGAATTTTTATACACATCGTCTATACATGGAGACGAAGTGTGCGGTTATGTAACGATGTTGCATTTAATAGATTATTTGTTAACGAATTACGGGACGGATGCACGAGTAACTAGCATGGTAAATAATATGGAGATATGGATAAATCCGTTAGCAAATCCGGATGGTACCTACCATGGGGGAAATAGTACGGTCAACGGGGCGACGCGGTATAATGCCAACGGAGTAGATTTGAACAGGAATTATCCAGACCCGAAGGACGGTGAGCATCCTGATGGAGAAGTTTGGCAACCGGAGACTGTATTTTTCATGAATTTTGCCTCTCAGCATCATTTTGTAATGTCGACGAATTTTCATGGAGGATCCGAGGTAGTAAATTATCCATGGGATACGTGGCCCCGGCTACATCCAGACAACAATTGGTGGGTAAGGATAAGCCGACAATATGCCGATACAGTTCATCTTCATAGCAGTGGATATATGACGGATTTGAATAATGGAATAACCAATGGCTATGCATGGTATGAGGTATCCGGTGGCAGACAGGATTATATGAATTACTATCAGCATTGCAGGGAAGCAACGATAGAGTTATCGAGCACGAAACTACTTCCGGCGAATCAGTTAGTGTCGCATTGGGAATATAATTATCGTTCGTTATTGAATTATATAGAGCAGGCACAATATGGGATACGAGGGATGGTAACTGA
>Ga0268360_1000395_pt1 | contig 77688 bp, 57 predicted proteins | sample BioMet11_FD_192465 | JGI IMG/M metagenome (GOLD analysis project Ga0268360, IMG submission 192465) | Sewage microbial communities from Oakland, California, United States - Biofuel 11 (Illumina Assembly) | ecosystem: Engineered > Wastewater > Sewage > Unclassified | place: USA: California... | reverse complement strand
CGTCAGCAACTGATAGAGGCGGGTATGAGCGCCGAAGCCATTGATGCCCTCGTTGCCGATGCCGACCCGCTCGACAAGGCGAATGTAGCCCAGGAAAGCATCATGGGTAGCCGCCCGGTACTTACCAGGGAACTGCAAACCGAGCTTAACGATATCTATACCGAAGTAATAGCTATCTGCACCCTGGGAAAAAGCATTTATAACGATGATCCCGTTTCTCAGAAATTATTTTCCTTCAGAGCAATAGCCGAAGGTTTGGAAAATAAAAGGGATAGCAAACCCGGCAACGGAACTCCCCAATAATCCGGATATCGGGATAGGAGCAGTTGCGGCGACCTTCGCATTCATCCCGGCGAACTTCGCAAGTTATCCGGCGATTTTCGCATTCATTCCGGCGACCTTCGCAAGTCATCCGGCGACCTTCGCATGTTATCCAGCAGTTTTCGTATTCATTCCGGCAATGTTCGCATTCAATCCGGGCATGTTCGCAAGTCATCCGGGCGTGTTCGCAAGTCATCCGGGCGTGTTCGCAAGTCATCCGGTGATGTTCGCATTCACTCCGGCAATTAATCTTCCGCTTTCGTTGGATATTTCAGGATCTTGTTCGTCTGCGGATCAACATGGAACACGAAAGGATCGGATATTCCGGTAAACGGCAGGTATGAATAATTGCCTTGCTGGTCAGCAACATAAAAATAATAAGCAACGGTGCCGCCATTGACAGGCATGGGAATTTTTCCATCGTAGGTATTGCCGGAAATATGAGTCATCGTAACTGTTTGGAAAGAACAAATATTGGGAAGTTTGTAAAACAATAAAACCGAGTCCGGATTAAGCGCTACCCCGCTGTAAGCAGTAATATCTGCCCTTACATGGTAATGATCCTGATAGATATAGTTTCCGGAATAGGGATGATGTTTGATATAAACCACATGGCGGTCGGCTAATCCCATCACACGGCAGTGCAATGCGTCGGTGGATTCCCAGGGCGTGGAAGGATTTTCGGTTATTCCCAGCACCAGGTATCCGGGCATAGCTTCCTGATAGCTTGCAATGGCTTCATCGTCCCATTGTGAGCCGGTGATGGGGACAAAGACTTTATTGTTTAAAATAAGCGAGTTGGTGTAAGGTTGATTGTCGGGAGTATAAACCCGGAAAACCTGGAAGGGAGTACCGTAAGTGCTTGTCTGGTTTTGCCAGTACGTAGCGGCAGCTTCTATAGCGCTGTATTGTGGATGATTTGCCGGAACCGAACGAACCAGAATTTTATCGGGTGCCAGGAACTTTGCCCAGCAGTCAATATGGTCGATGTAGGTATTGTTAGGATCTGCTACCACATGATAGTCGTTTATCCCTAAATAATTAAGCATTTTCTGGTTGATCTGTGCATGGGTTTGTCCCGGATTTTCTTCCCAAACTAAAGTGGTGGAAGCCGAAAGTCCCATGCCATCGGTCATGTAATTGCCACCGGTATGGCTAATATTCATTCCAAACCATTCCAGATTCAGGGAATCGGCAACTTTTTTGGGGATTTCATCATCATTGGGGCGGGGACGGTTGTATGGGAAATCGATAATCCCAATCTGGTTATTGCCATAAGCCACAAACCATGGACCATAATCGCGTGTCCAGTACGAATCGGAAGCCGCACGGATAAACTTGCAATGTGCCAGATTGACCCCGGCGGCAGTGTACTGGCTGATGACGGTATTTTGCTGACTTTGATTGGCAACGATGGTTGTAACAAATACATCATTAGCCATTTCCTTGATCAATGCTATGGGTATTCCGAAAGGATAGCGCACCAAAGCGCCTTCCATTTTATCAAATTCGGCAATGTTTCTTACCGGTCCGGCGGGAGGATTGGTTTCTACAAAATTCTTTCCTATTTCACCCTTACGAAGCAGCTCTTCGGCGGTCATCCAGTGTTTTAGCCCTGACTGATTAACTGTTTGCTGGGCAAAGGAAGTATTGACCAATAAAAAACAACAAAGCGTGGCAATGCAGAACGAAATGTATTTTTTTCTCATGGGGGATATTTTTGTTTTAAAAAGAATAATAAATTACAGAAAAGGCAAAAATAGAAAAACTTATTTACGGACAAATCCTTAAAATTAAAAATATTCAATAAAAAATAGACATTCATTTCGTTTGCCATCATTTAAATTTCTAATTTTGACCCCTTGTATTCTTTTAGAAGATATTCAGGATTTTATTTCTGTATATTTGACTAAAGATTTGAAATTAAAATAAATAATACTTCAAACTCAGGATCGGATTTATGAAGCAAAAATTATTAATCAGAGATTTAACGCTGCGCGACGGGCAACAATCCTTGTTTGCCACACGCATGAACCAGTCGCAGGTCGACCGGGTATTGCCTTTTTACAAAGATGCCAATTTTTATGCCATGGAAGTATGGGGTGGGGCAGTGCCCGATTCGGTTATGCGTTATCTGAACGAAGATCCCTGGGAAAGACTCGAAAAAATAAAAGCTCAGATAGGCGACGTTTCGTTGCTTACCGCTCTTTCGCGCGGGCGGAATTTGTTTGGATATAATCCTTATCCCGACGAGGTGATTGAAGGTTTTAACCGCAATGCCATCCAGAGTGGTATCGGCATCATGCGTATTTTCGACGCGTTGAACGATGTGAATAACATGAAATCAACCATTCGTTTTGTGAAAGAAAATGGCGGAAAAGTGGATTGTACGGTTTGTTATACCGTTGATCCTAAATTCTCAACCAAGGACAAAATGAAAGCGTTGCTTCACGCCAAACTTTTACCATCGCGAATTTTTACCAAAGAATATTTTTTAAACAAAGCTAAGGAACTCGAAACCCTGGGTGCCGACATGATTTCCATCAAGGACATGGCTGGACTTATCCCTCCCGGAAAAACCGGAAGACTGATAGCCATGCTTAAAAAAGAATTGACTATTCCTGTGGATTTTCACACCCATTGCACCCCCGGCTACGGACTCGCTTCCACCCTTATGGCTATTATCAATGGCGTTGATATTGTGGATACATCCATTGGCTGCTTTGCCGGTGGTCCGGCGGCTCCCGCTTACGAACTTATCCATATTTTCTGTCAGAAACTTAATATTGATACCGGTATAAATCTTGAGGCTGTGCAAAAAATCAGCAGGGAATTGGTAGAAATACGCAAGGAAATGTCAGAATTCGACAGCTATAAAATGTTTCCCCGCGAATTTGATTTCACTAAAGATAAACTCCCCAAAGATATTGACCAGTTGTTCGATCTTGCCATTGGTTATGCTAAAGCCGATAAAGAAGAAGAATTGCTTGATGTTACCCAGCAGATTGAACGCTATTTTAATTTTCCTCCACCCAACGAGACCGTTAAATTTGCCGAAATCCCGGGTGGGATGTATACCAATATGTTGGCACAGCTCAAACAATTGAAGCTCGAAAAGCTATTGCCACGCACGCTCGAACTCATCCCTGCCGTACGTTTGGCAGCAGGTTGCCCGCCTTTGGTTACTCCTACCAGCCAGATTGTTGGTGTGCAGGCTGTAAACGTGGTAATAGATGAAAATAAAGGTGTTCCCTGGTACACAACAAAATCCATACAGTTTGTCAACCTGGTTAAAGGCGGTTATGGTAAAACGCCTATTCCCGTTGATCCTGAATTTCGTTTTAAAATTGCCGGCGTACACGAGGAAACGCCTTATGATACCAGCAATTATCGTAAACAGGAAAATACCGTTTTTCCCGAATATGGCGATGTGAAATTAGCTAAAAACGAAAAAGAAGAACTTCTGCTCGAACTCTTTCCAAGCGTTGCCGGCCCTTTCCTGAAACGTAAGGTTGAGGATACCTATTTATCTGAAATATACGAAGTAGAAGAAGAAAAACGACGTAAAATCCAGAAAGAAAAAGATAAATACGACCTGTTGTCGCCCGAAGAAAAAGCAAAACGCCTTCAGGATGGGCTATATAATTATAAATGGGTAACTTATCCCGATGAAAGCCTGGGACATTCGTAAAAAGTATAAAAAAATAAAAAATTTTTCTTTTTTTGAAACCATAATTAAAAATTAGTATTATCTTTGTATCGAAATTACATCCATGTAATTTTTTTTCATAATATTTTAGTTTTTCTCCTGGCTATTCGTAGCCAGGAGTTTTTTTACTCATTACGGCTTATTAGCTGAATATTACATTTTGATCGTATTTTGATTCTATCCTTTTTGATTCTACCCTTCAGTTTTTTTTTACCTTTGCCGTGTAAATAATGATTTTATGTTAGAAATTAGCGTTATTAAAGAAAATCCCCAAGAGGTCATCAACCGACTTGCCATCAAAAATATAGATGCTTCCGGCACGATAAACAAAATTCTTGAACTCGATACGTTGCGTCGCGAAACGCAGAAAAAACTCGACGATAACTTGTCGGAACTTAATCAGATCAATAAAGAAATTGGCATTTTATTCAAGACCGGTAAGACGGCCCAGGCAAACGAACTGAAAGAAAAAACTGCACAGACTAAGCTCCAGGCCAAAGAACTGGATACGCTGTTGGAAGGAACTGTTGGTCAGATGAACAACCTGCTGATTCAGCTTCCCAATATGCCTCATCCTTCGGTGCCTAAAGGAAAATCGGCTGAGGATAACGAAGTCGTTCATCAGGAAGGCAATATTCCCGATTTACCCAAAGGAAGCCTGCCTCATTGGGAATTGGCTGCTAAATATGATATTATTGATTTTGAACTTGGCGTTAAAATTACCGGCGCCGGTTTCCCTGTATATAAAGGCAAGGGTGCCAGACTTCAACGCGCCCTGATCAATTTCTTTTTGGATAACGCTTTACAAGCCGGTTACCGCGAAATTCAACCGCCGCTGATGGTTAACGAAGATTCGGGGTATGGTACCGGACAACTTCCCGACAAGGAAGGGCAGATGTATTTTGCCGGCCTTGATAAACTCTATCTTATTCCTACTGCTGAGGTTCCTGTTACCAACATATACCGGAATACAATTCTGAAAGCATCTGATTTTCCCGTGAAAAACGTAGCCTATTCCAGTTGCTTCCGTCGTGAAGCCGGTTCTTATGGCAAAGATGTCCGCGGACTAAATCGTCTGCACCAATTTGATAAAGTGGAAATAGTTCAGATTCAGCACCCGGATAAATCCTACGAAACATTAGAAGAAATGCGCGAATATGTTGCCTCGCTTTTGCAGAAGCTCGAGTTACCTTTTCGCACCCTGAAATTATGTGGTGGCGATATTAGTTTTACATCTGCTTTAACTTACGACATGGAAGTTTATTCTGCAGCACAGCAAAAATGGCTGGAAGTAAGTTCGATATCTAATTTTGAAAGTTTTCAGGCTAACCGCATGAAACTGCGATTTAAGGACGACGGCGGCAAGACTCGCCTTTGCCATACCCTTAACGGAAGCGCACTTGCTTTGCCACGCATCGTTGCTGCACTTCTCGAAAACAATCAGATTGCCCGCGGTATTAAAATACCCAAAGCCCTGATTGAATATACCGGTTTCGATCTGATCGATTAGTGATAACGCTGAGCCAAATTTTTGGCCGGTATAATCCGCAATACCATGGATAAAGTCTTCAGGCATATTATACTTTTTATTTTCCTGATTATGGCATCCTTTACGTTACATGCCCAAAACAAGACCGACGAGCAACTGGCCTTGCAATACATGATGGATAAGGAGTATGAGAAAGCATCCGAAATATTTGAACGCCTTTTTGATAAAGACCCCGGACAGTTCGTCTACTACAATTACCTGAACTGCCTGCTGGAACAGAATGATTTTAAAAAAGCGGAAAAAATAGTTAAAAAACTCATACGGCAAAACCCCGATGATTTACGTTATACTGTTGATCTGGGTTTTGTTTACAGTCGTGCCGGTGATGCTTCCAAAGCCGAAGACCAGTATTCGGAAGTCATCCGTAAACTGAAACCCGACCGTCAGCAGGTTATTGACGTTTCTAATGCTTTCCTGATGAAACGGGAAACGGAATATGCCATCAAAACCATTGAAAAAGGACGGCAACTGATGCCGGGGACTTATCCTTTTAGTCTCGAAATGGCTAATTTATATGAACAGTTGCAACAATATCCGCAAATGTTCGGCGAGTTGCTCGACTTGCTGGCCTTTGATTTTAATTATCTCACCAGCGTGGAAAATCGCCTCCAGTCGACCTTGGCCAACGATCCGAACGGCAGTAAAAATGAAGCTTTTCGTACCATGCTTCTGAAACGGATACAGAAATTCCCCGACCTGAGTTTTTATTCTGAAATGATGCTGTGGTATTCCATCCAGCAGAAAGATTTTGAATCGGCTTTTGCCCAGGCAAAGTCACTCGATCGTCGTTACAACGAAAATGGAAAACGCGTTTATGATGTTGCTTCCCTGGCTTCGGCCAATGATGATTACGATGTTGCCTTGGAAGCCCTTAATTACTTGATAAAAAAAGGAAAAGATAATGAATACTATGCTTCAAGCCGGATGTATTTACCGGATGTCGCTTTTCATAAGATTACCGATTCGTACAATTATACCGATGCCCAGCTTCTGCAACTCGAATCTGGTTACCGGGAAACGCTGGACGAATTAGGAAAAAACCTCATGACCATTCCTTTGTTTCGTGGGCTCGCTCATTTGCAGGCATTTTATCTCCATAAGACAGATGATGCCACTGCACTGCTTAACCAAGCCATTCAACTAAGCGCTACCAACCCGGATGCCCAGGCAGAATGCAAACTGGAACTTGCCGACATTTACCTGTTTTCGGGCGAGCAATGGGAAGCCTTGCTATTGTATTCGCAAGTTGATAAAGCCTTTAAAAACCAGCCCATAGGAGATGATGCCCGGTTGCGCAATGCCAAATTGTCGTTCTATATCGGCGAGTTTGGTTGGGCTAAAGCTCAGCTTGATGTGCTCAAAGCCGCCACGTCAAAATTTATTGCCAACGATGCTATGGAACTATCTCTGCTCATTAGCGATAACACCAATGCCGACAGCACCACCACTCAACTTGCCATGTATTCCCGTGCCGACCTTCTTCTTTTTCAGAACAACGACCGGCTGGCCCTGCAAGTACTTGATTCCATCCGTACCCTTTATCCATCTCATCCGATAAACGATGAGGTATTATATAAAATGGCGGAAATTAAAATAAAAGAGGGCGCTTTTACGGAAGCCGATAGTCTGCTCCGGCATATTGTTGATGCCTATACTCAGGATATCCTTGCCGACGATGCGCTCTTCAAACTGGCAGAACTCAACGAACAACAATTAAAAAATACGACAAAAGCCATGGAATATTATCAGGAGCTTATGACCAAATATCCGGGTAGTGTTTTTACTGTGGAAGCCCGTAAACGGTTCAGGACGCTCAGGGGAGACCATTAAGTAGTAGGCAGTAGGTAGTAAGGAGTAGGTAGTAGGCAGAAAGCAGTAGGCAGTTTGATTTAAATTAATTTTTATGTGCCCTAATGTGCCTATTGTGGTTCAGAAAAAACAGTAAGGGGTAGGTAGTAAGTAGTAAGCAGTAGGCAGAAAGCAGTAGGTAGTAAGGAGTAGGCAGAAAGCGAATAATTTTTATGTGCCCTAATGTGCCTATTGTGGTTCAGAAAAAACAGTAAGGGGTAGGTAGTAAGTAGTAAGCAGTAGGCAGAAAGCAGTAGGCAGTAAGGGTTTGATTTGAATTAATTCTATGTGCTCTAATGTGCCTATTGTGGTTCAGAAAAAGGCAAAAAGCAGTAAGTAGTAGACTATTCGTAATTGATAATTCGTAATTCGTAATTTGATTTTGTACAACTATCAACAATCAACCATAATGCAAATTAGGGCAAAAAAACATCTGGGACAGCACTTCCTCAACGACGACAGCATCGCCTGCCGTATTGTTGACAGCCTTACCGGCAAAAGCCAGGATGTGCTTGAAATAGGTCCGGGAACGGGTGTTCTTACCCGGCATCTGATCCAAAACGAAAAAATAAACCTTTATATGGTTGAGGTTGATCGCGAAGCCGTGGATTATCTCCAAATCAACATTCCGAATATCGGGAAGAAAATACTTTATGGCGATTTTCTGAAAATGGATATGCGAAAACACTTCTCCGGCGACTTTTCCATCATTGGCAATTTTCCTTACAATATCTCGAGTCAGATTTTTTTTCGTGTACTCGAGATGCGGAACCGCATTCCCGAAGTTGTGGGTATGTTGCAAAAAGAAGTGGCCGAACGCCTTGCAGCTCCTCCCGGAAGTAAAACCTATGGTATCCTGAGTGTTCTTTTGCAGGCATATTACGACATCGAATACCTGTTTACCGTTGACGAAAATGTGTTTACGCCTCCGCCCAAAGTCAAATCGGCGGTCGTACGATTAACCCGTAACTCGGTGCAACAACTGGATTGCGATGAGGTATTGTTTAAAACTATCGTTAAAACCGCTTTTAACCAGCGTCGCAAAACCCTGCGCAACGCCCTGAAAAGTATTGCTCCTTCGCCGGAATTGATGAAGGGTAAAATGTTTGACCTCCGTGCCGAACGCCTGAGCGTAAACGACTTTGTCAACCTGACTAAACTGTTCACGGTTTAAATCTGTGGGAAGTTCTTTTACCGGATGCTGTTAGTTTTTTAAATACGCTACCCGTTTCGACGTAACATGTATTTTCTGTATGGGCTGTGTTACCCACTTCTGATTTACAACAATTGCCGTGATTTTTACGGTTACGCTCACACCCTTCACCGCATTATCATTGGATAGGCAAACGTAGTACATTCCCTTTAAAGGTGAATCCATTCTGGAAAAATCATTGATAACTTTGCCCTTTTTGAGATAGGAAAATTTTTTCCCCTTGAGGAACAGGTTAACATTTGTAGTATCCACAATATAGAAATCAATATCTTCTCCCGATTGCAGCCGCGAAAGGTAAGATGCACCTCCAAGAGCCAGAGCGGCTAAAGGTCCGTACCCGGGAATTTTTGAAATAATTGGTCCGGCAGAAGCTGCCAGTTGTGTCGTTGCCTTTTCGAATGCTTTTTGTCCGGTCTGGTCTACCCCGATATAGTAACTCCAGGCAATGGTTTTTCCCGGCAAGGTAAAGTTAAACGTGGTCTTGTTCCCACTCAGATTGGTGGATGAATGAACCTTTGCCACCAGGTCGGTCAGATTATAAACAAGGGTGTCGGGCTTAAGCACCTGTTTTTCCTGCATTGTTGTGTAAGTCGTGTCATTTACCATTTTCCAATATACCCCGGTGTTGAAATTTTTAGTCGCTTCGCTGGCCGGTATCCTTTGGATTTTAAATTTACAAACGCGTCCGCAGATCGCCGCGTTGTAAAACCGGAATTTATGGATGCCTGTTTTGCTGATATGGATCGTTTTATTTTCAATTTTATTTGTCTTGTAATCCATAAACGCTGGAGACGAAGGGAATTCAATAATCTCCACGGCTTTCAGTCTTTTTCCATGAAGTTCGGTAAAATTGAAGATGACCTTATCCCCTTCGGCAAAGCCATAATAAAATACCGCTTCGCTGAGACCACGAACTTTCAATGTTGATTCGGCAACATCTACAGGCGTCTGACTAAAAAGACGAAAGGATAATACGATAGCCAGTACGAGCGAAAGAACTTTTTTCATTTGTTAATAGTTTGTTTTTTAAATGCCGGATGAAATTTGCATATAAAATTTCCATCCGTATTTTAATTTAACGAACATGTTCGTTTTATTAGTGTGCCATATTTTTCAACATCTTGTCAAAGTCCGATTCAATCAGTTTATCCTGAATGATGCGGTATTTCTCATATTCGCTTTCGGCAAGCGCTAAAGCAACCTCGTTTGAAACGTTGCCCTGGTGTCTCAAAATGGCTTCCTCGTTAAATTGTAGAAAAGTATCTAATTTTAACACCCAATCTTTCATATACATTACCACACCTTTCCGGGCCTGGTTTTCGGCATAGTCTAAATACATGGAAATAATTCGGTTTAAACCGTCTAATTCTTTTTCATCTAAGTAGTTTTTGGCTACGCCAACATCTGCTTTTCGTATGCGTCCTTTGGGTGCGTTCTTCCAGGTTGTTAAGCCCATATTTTCTTTGGCGCTGTCAGCCCTTGCCGCAATGAGTTCCGCGGCTGTTTGTCCGGTAATTGCCCAATGCAATTTGTTCTGAACCGTCGCAAAGAAATTTTTGGTGGTTTGAGTATTTACATCATAATCGGCGCTGCATTGTGAATAGATGTCCGTAATTTTTTGGTAGAACCGTCTTTCGCTCGAACGGATATCGCGGATACGAGCCAATTGCTCTTCGAAATAATCCTTACCAAAAACAGTATCCGGATTTTTCAGACGCTCATCGTCCATGGTAAACCCCTTGACTATATATTCTTTAAGTATCCCGGTTGCCCAGATTCTGAAATGCGTGGCTTGTGTGCTGTTTACCCGGTAGCCAACCGAAATAATGGCATCGAGATTATAATATTCTATTTGCCTGGCAACCTGCCTTTCCCCTTCAAGTTGAACTTGTGCAATTTTTGCACAAGTTGCCTCTTTACTAAGCTCGGTATCGTCGTAAATATTCTTTAAATGCTTAGTAATTACACTTCTGTCTACCCCAAACAGCTCGGCAATTTTTTGTTGTGTTAGCCATATCGTTTCGTTTTGCAGATACACTTCAATCTTTACCTTGCCGTTGGGTGTGGTATAAAGCAATATTTCGCTGAACCCTTCTTTTTCCGGTATTTGTTTTTTAACCATAGTTTATTCTACTGCAGGAAATTTGTTTTTAGATTCTTTAGTTATATCCAATGCCTTAGCCAACGGATAAATGAATTTCTATTACTCATTTAGCTTTAGCCACATGGTAATTTCAATAAAACGATAAAGATAAAGAAAAATTTATTGGCGATGGCAATATGGTTGTTTCAGAAAATTGGAATGATGAGTTCAACAGCCTTTCCCGTAGGGCATCAGGTATTGTAGAAATGTGATTTATCCGGTAAAAATGTTTGGAAATACCCGCAATACGTTTTTGCCCGTAGGGCATTACGTATTGTAGAAATCATTTTTTATGCAGCGCCTACATACCTCGTAGAGGTTACATTATCCGATGAATTTTTATATTATCCGGTGTTTATCCCCTACGGGGAATGTGATAATTGGTAGTTCTTATTTTGCTACAACACTAAAACCGCTACGCGGTATTTGTTTTTGTGTTATTGCCGTGTATTCCATTATGCGGAATTTGAAGTTTCGCTATATCCAGAGTAGAAAAAATATCTGCATAGAAACTTCTACAATAAGTTTTTTGCCCGCAGGACACAGGCATTCTGGAAATGTGGCTTATCCGGTAGAAATGCTTGGAAATACCCGCAATACGTTTTTGCCCGTAGGGCATTAAGTATTGTAGAAATCATTTTTTATACAGCGCCTGCATACCTCGTAGAGGTTATACAACTGTCTTTTTCTGAACCACAATAGGCACATTAGGGCACATAGAATTTATTCGCTTTCTGCCTATCCCGATGAAGAATCGCTAAGTCGTTCCTCCTAAGCGATTCTATATCGGGATTTCGCTTCGCTCAACTGTCTTTTTCTGAACCACAATAGGCACAATAGGGCACATAGAATTTATTCGCTTTCTGCCTATCCCGATGAAGAATCGCTAAGTCGTTCCTCCTAAGCGCTTCTATATCGGGATTTCGCTTCGCTCAACTGTCTTTTTCTGAACCACAATAGACACATTAGGGCACATAGAATTTATTCGCTTTCTGCCTATCCCGATGAAGATTCGCTAAGTCGTTCCTCCTAAGCGATTCTATATCGGGATTTCGCTTCGCTCAACTGCCTACTGCTTTCTGCCTACTGCTTACTACTTACTGTTTTTTCTGAACCACAATAGGCACATTAGGGCACATAGAAATTATTCGCTTCTGCCTATCCCGATGAAGATTCGCTAAGTCGTTCCTCCTAAGCGCTTCTATATCGGGATTTCGCTTCGCTCAACTGCCTACTGCTTACTGCCCACTGCCTACCCCAATCAGAGGAGCATTACCTTTTTATTTAATTAAAATAGTATACTTTTGGACTGAAATATTGGTATATTTTTCGGTTGAAATAAACCCGGCCGGAAGGTGAAAACACATGCGACGAATCACTTTGCGTCGCTGACGGACGACCTTCCGTCGCTGACGGACGACCTTGCGTCGCTGACGGACGACCTTGCGTCGCTGACGGACGACCTTGCGTCGCTGACGGACGACCTTGCGTCGCTGACGGACGACCTTGCGTCGCTGACAGACGACCTTGCGTCGCTGACGGACGACCTTGCGTCGCTGACGGACGACCTTGCGTCGCTGATGGACGACCTTGCGTCGCTGACGGATGACCTTGCGTCGCTGACGAACGACCTTCCATCGCAGACGAACGACTTTTCGCCACTGATGGACGATTTTGCGTCGCTGACAAGAGATTTTCCGTCGGTGATAGATGATCTTATACCTGTGTAGTAATAATTTACAGTTACGAATTACGAAAAACCTTCCAGAGTGCGAAGCACCTGGAAGAGTTTAACAATTCAACTATCGCCATTAGCCATTAGCTGTTAGCAGTTAGCTAATCATAAATCCCACATCGTAAATCGTACATCATCTCACCTGTCGCAGGTACAACTGCACCGTATTTTCCAAATAACTTTTCCAGGTACTTCGTACTCTGGAAAGTTGTTTTAACTTTGGAACACTAAAATCGTACATCGTAAATCCCACATCGTAAATCGTACATCATTTCACCAGTCTCAGGTACAACTGCACCGTATTTTCCAATCCGTAGTATAAAGCGTCGCATATCAGTGCATGACCGATGGAAACTTCCAGAAGTCCCGGGATGTTTTCTGCAAAATACTTCAGATTATCTAAGTTAAGGTCGTGCCCCGCATTGATGCCTAATCCGGCTTTGTTGGCTGCCAATGCCGCCTTCACATAAGGTGCGATGGCTCGTTGGCGGTCGTCAGGATAATTCTTGGCATAGCTTTCGGTATACAGCTCCACGCGGTCGGTTCCGGTGGTTTGGGCGTGGAAAATCATCTCCTCGTCGGGATTCACAAAAATGGAAGTGCGTATACCTTCCCCGTGAAAACGGGTAATAATCTCTTTGAGGAAATCCTGGTTCTTTACGGTATCCCAGCCATTGTTCGAGGTAAGTGCATCGGGCGGGTCGGGAACCAGGGTTACCTGTGCGGGTTTCACGCCAAGTACCAGATTGATAAACGCTGCCGAAGGATAACCTTCGATATTGAATTCGGTAGTGAGCACGGGTTTCAGATCCAGCACATCGCGGTAACGGATATGACGTTCGTCGGGACGGGGATGCACTGTAATTCCTTCCGCTCCGAAACGTTCGATATCGAGCGCCGTTTTAAGCACATTGGGAAGGTTGCCGCCGCGGGCATTACGCAGGGTGGCTATTTTATTGATATTTACACTTAGCTTGGTCATGATGAATTTTTCTGCAAAAATAGGGAATTCATCCGGGTTTCATCGTAATGCTAAAGTAAGATTATTGTGGCGGAGGCCCGTTACCGTCCATCGGAGGAGGTGGGGGCGGATTGGAACCGTCCATTCTTCCGCGTGGAGGTCCTTCTCTCATATCTGGCCGGTCGTCATGATGGTCGCGACGAAGTTCCGGGACGGCTCCTTTGCTGAAGCTAAAGGTGAACGTAAGCATAAAATACTGCCGCAGGGTATTGATTTTGGTATCCTGGATATATGTTCCGGCATAAGTACGGCTTACGTTGGTATTCTGATTAAGGATGTCATACACGTTGAGCCGGAGTTCGCCCTTTTGATTCTTAAAGAATTTCTTTCCTAAGCCCGCATTCCAGAGCACATAATTCGTGTTGTATCCGCCGGATAGTCCGTTATAAAATTGTCCGGTTACATCGTTCTGGATGAAAAATCCTTTCCAGATGATCCAGTTGAGACGGCAGGCTGTCGTCTGATTCCAGTAATGGCTGTTGCTTTGCGTTTGCAACGAGTTAAAACCCTCGTAATAATTTGCATTGTACGAAAGCGTGAAGTCCACGTTCTGGCTGATGTTGCTGCTTAGGACTAATCCGCCGTTGTAGCTATAGGCATTGGAAATGTTGGTTCTCCCATTGATGATACCCGGTGATTGAGTATAAGTAAAACCTCCTGTAAAATTCAGGCTGCATTTGATGGGGTTAATGGGAATTCCGTAGGTCATCATCGAACGGAAATTCCATGAATGGTCGAGGTTTACCGGACGGGTAAGCTGGGCTCCTTTTTGCAGGGCTATATTCCCGATAAGGGTATCGTGCGTGGCAATAAACGTGGCATCGCTGATGGGATTTTCGGTATATCCGGCATAAAGAAACATGAAGAAATTTCTCGATTTCTGGATATTGGCAAACGAATAATTGGCAATGAGCATGTGATTGTATTCCTGTTTCAGTTGGGGATTACCCGTGGTAAGCAGCAACAGGTTGCTGTTATCCACCACATCCTGCAACTGCGATACCGAAGGGATATTGGTAGATGTGCGGTACATGATGCGTAGGTTGTTCTTCTGCGAAAACTTATAATTAAAGATCAACGAGGGAAGAATATTATCAAACGTTTTATTAACCGTGGAATTTAACGGGAAAACCTGTTTACCGTCCAATTGTGTTTCTTGTATGCCGACATTGGTAACGAGGTTTAATTTGTCGGTTTTCAGCCGGTAGCCTATCCCTCCGCGGTGGGTAAGATAGTTGTTTTGGTATTTATTGGATAGCGTAGTGTCCATTAGTTCGGTTCCTGCCAAAGAGTCGATGGAGTAGGTTTTCTTATTGGTAGAATTGCCGGTATACGAAATGTTATAGTTGAACTGAAGCAAGCCTTTTTTCAGGAATGGTTCGGTATAGACAAGGTTGGAGGAAACGGTGTTCCCGTTATTGTCGGAATGGGAGCGCTGATGGATGGTGTCGTACACGGCGGTTTGTCCCGAGCCGATGATGGTGCTTCCGTTCTGCGTGCTTTTAGGGTTCTTTTCGCTGCCCGAGGTACCGAGGTCAATGGAGATAGAACGTCCTTTTTTCTGGAATTTATGCCGGTATATCAGGTCGCCACCATAGTTATATCCAAACGATTTGGTGGTAGTAACCGTACCGGACTGGCTTATCGCCTCACCGCCGGTCAGGGTGTTGGAACCGATCAGATGATTGGACGAACTGTTGTCCTGGATATTTAGCCGGGGCATCAACATCAGGGTGTTGGATGAATCGATCACGTATTCAATCCGCATATCGAAACGGTGGTTGGAATTATTATTATGATAATTGCTATTCTCGGTATAAAACTGGCTGGAATCGGCCGTAAGCAGATATTGCCGGTTCAGAAGCTGGTCGGTATTGTTTTTGCTGCTGTTAAAGAAATAGCTTCCCGAAATATTAATCTTTTTACCCCAGGTATCGCTGTAATTGATGCCGATGGAGTTGTTGGTCGTTATGCCATTTTGTTGTCCGATGAAGTTGGGCATGCCGCCGCCACCTCCCCGCTGACCTCTGCCACCGCCACCGCCTAATGAAGGGGGACCGTTCATGGCTCCGAGGAAATCCTGCGTGCCAAAATTTTGCTGGTTGACGTTATTGCTCATGCCCAGGATGGTTATGCGGCGATTATTGTTGAACCAGTTGAAATTTCCGCCAAGGTTATATTTATCTTCAAAACTATGACCGGCAAAAAATTTACCAAACTCGCCGTTCCTACGGTCCCTTTTTGTAATAATATTCAATGCTTTCGACGATTGTCCGTCGTCGAAACCGGTAAGTTCGGCCTGGTCGCTGAGTTTATTAAATATCTGAACCTTATCAATGATGTCTGCCGGCAGATTTTTCAGGGCAACCGAAGGGTCATCACCAAAAAACGTCTTGCCGTCGACATATACTTTTTTTACTTCCTCTCCCTGGGCTTTCACCGTACCGCTTTCCACGGTAATGCCCGGCATTTTCTTTACCAGATCTTCGGCTACCGCATCGGGATTGGTCTTAAAAGCATTGGCGTTAAGTTCGGTGGTATCGCCCTTTTGTTGTGCCGCCGGTATCTGTCCTGTTATTTCTACCCCCTTTATGGATTGTATTTGTTCCGTCATCAGGAGGGTTCCTATATTTTCGATCTTACTCTTGATGATCACTGTTTTGCTCATCTCGTTGTACCCGATGAGCGTTGCCTTCAATTGATAGTTTTTTTGCAATTTAAGACCGGTAACCGTGAAGCTTCCGTTGTTATCGCTTACCGCAAAATGTTTATCTGTCCTATCCGAAAGATTGGTTAGTATCACATCGACTCCTGCCAGGGGATTCTGATTTACTTTTTCGGCTATTCTCCCTTTGAGGATGGCATTTTGCGAATAAAGAAGTGAAAAAGATGACAGAATTAACAGGAACAGTAATAATGCAAAAGGATAGACTTTTTTCATGAACGATCTGCTTTTTAAATAAAAAAGAAAAAATATAAGTATTCAGGTTAACATAAACATATCCTTTGACACCCGAAAATCCTAAAACTTGCTATGGAATGGATAAATTCCAAACCGGGATAACCCACCATGGCGAGTTTGTTTAAAGGCATACCCTTTGTTTTTTCTGGCAAAATGATAAATTTAGTTGACGCAATTATAATTTTTACGAATAACGCCATAATTTTTAGTATGTTTGTTTTTTATTATCTGTTATACGATCAGCAAAAGCCAATAAACAAAAAATGATAGCCAAAGACCTTGTAAATAGCAGCTTTTTACCGTTGCGTACTTCCGATACGGCGCTTACCGCCCTGAGCTGGATGGATGAGTACCGGGTATCGCATCTTCCGGTGGTAAACAATACAGAATACCTGGGGCTTATTTCGGATACGGATATTTACAATCAGAGCGACCTGGAAGAGTCGGTGGGCAATCATAACCTGTCGCTTAATCGTCCGTTTGTGGAACAAAATCAGCATATTTATGATGTGGTTAGATTGATGGCTTCGCTTAAATTATCGCTGATCCCTGTGCTCGACGATAAAAACAATTACCTTGGCGTAATTACCCAGACCAATCTTATCCATGAAATAGCAAACATTACCTCCATTCAGAATCCCGGCGCTACCATTGTTCTTGAAGTAAGTGTCAACGATTATTCCTTGTCGGAAATAGCACAAATAGTGGAAGGAAACGATGCAAAAATACTGAGCAGTTTTATCACTTCGCAGCCCGATTCCACTAAGCTGGATGTTACGCTTAAAATTAACCGTATGGACTTTTACCCCATACTGCAAACGTTCAATCGTTACGATTACATCGTAAAAGCTTCGTATGGCGAAAGCGATTACTATGAAGACCTGCAGGAACGCTACGATTTGCTGATGAATTATCTGAATGTCTGATGCCGATGAAGCTGTTTTCGACGATGCTGAAGAGAATAAGTACAGTTGTTATCGGCTGTTTCATCCTCTCACTATCGGTTTATGGGCAGGATACCGCCCGTGTGGTCATCGGAAGGATAGAAATATCGGGGAATAAAGTTACTAAGGAAGGAATTATTTTGCGTGAATTAACATTTCACGAAGGCGATACCGTCAGCCGGAAAGATATGGGCCGGTTGCTCGAAAACAACCGTCAAAATCTGATGAATGCTGCCCTTTTTAATTTTGCAGAAATAGATACCGCCCGCGCGGAAGATAACCCGGAGGCGACAGATGTGCATGTCAAAGTTACCGAACGCTGGTATACCTGGCCCTTTCCCATTTTCCAGTTTGGCGACCGCAACTTTAATACCTGGTGGAAATCGCGTGAATTGTCGAGGTTGGATTATGGTTTGTTTCTCCAGCAGTTTAACTTTCGTGGGCGTAAGGAATTGCTTATGCTAAGGCTTATGTATGGCTACGACGAAAATTATAGCCTCATTTATGATATTCCTTACATTAACCGCAGGCAAACCATCGGAACAGGCTTTGCCATTGGCTATGCCCGCAACCACGAAGTACCCGTCTTTACCCAGGATGATAAACTTACATTTTACAAGGATGAATCAAGTTATCCCAGGACCGATTTTTATGCATGGCTTCAGCTTCAATACCGCCAGGGAATCCATCAAAGCTATACCCTACAGCTCCGTTACGACAAGTATCATTTCAGCGACAGCCTCACAAAATACAGCGATTACTCTATCGGCAAAGCGAAAAACATCAGCTATTTTACTCTCTATTTCCGCCTTAAAAGCGATTACCGCGATTATAAACCGTATCCTCTGCAGGGTTTTTATTTCGATTGGGAGTTTACCAAAAATGGATTGGGCATGCTGAAGGATGAACATCTGGATGTTTTTTATACCCGGATAAATCTGCGCAATTATTGGAAAATAAGCCCTGCAATATATTTTGCTTCGGGATTAAGCGGTAAAATTTCATCGGGTGGGTTTCAGCCGTATTTCCTTCAGCGGGGACTGGGTTATCAGCGCGATTTTGTCAGGGGATATGAATATTATGTGGTGGACGGGCAAAGCTTTGTGCTTGGTAAGTTCAATCTCAAATACCGGATTATCCGGCAACATATCTGTAAGCTGAATTTTATCAGGACGGAAAAGTTTAATAAGATTCCCTATGCTTTTTATCTGAACCTGTTTTCGGACTTTGCCTATGTGGATAACCGGCAAAAGGACAAAGATGTAATGTACCCAAACTTATTGCCCAATTCCTGGCTAAACGGGAATGGAATAGGCATAGATTTTGTTACGTATTACGATAAAGTAATCCGTTTTGAGTATTCGGTGAATAAAAAAGGCGAAAGCGGTTTTTTTATCCATTTTATGACTTCAATTTAAAAAAACGCAGGAATATGAAACGAAAATCATGGATATTTTGGATACTATACATTTCGTGGTGTATAGGTCATCTGGTGTTGTTTTTTGTGGTATTGCGAAACGATTATGGCGGTGGCTATAAGGCTTCCGACGAATTTTGGCCATTTTCTGACGGAAGACTAAAATATTACGACTGGCTGGAGCTGCTATTGTATATCGGACTTCCGTTAATAATTTATGCTTTGACTCGTTTTGTCCATAAAAACTATTATTCCAAAATAGAAGAATAGTTAGGGCTTGCTGAAAATCATCAGAACCATAAAGTGGTTAAATGTGATTAGTTTCGATAGTATATCGAGATAAAAATTTTCTGCAAACATACGAGGGTTTTAGGGAAACGAACACAAGCATCTATTAGAAATAAACCGCTGAGCATTCGTAGAAGCGAGTTCTATTTGTCTCTTATCTAAAGTTATTTACGGGCAAAAAAACTAATGATAATTGGGGCTAAAAAAGTTCAGGAGCTTTTGCTTAAAAGATACGGTTCTCTTGAGCAAAAGATACAGCGCTTTTTCGATAAAGTGTAAGGCTAAGGCTGCTAAATAGGGTTTGCTGAAAAATTCACATCATTTTATTTTTTAGCAAACTTTAGTTAAATCATTTCGGCGATTTCTGAAGGATCAACGTTTTTAATTTTACCATTAAGCCGGGTGTTGAGCTTAATGGGTATCATTACCATGATATATCCTTTGTGGGATAAGCGGTTGTGGATAGCCAACTGCGTTTGGTTATGTAAAAGGCGTTGGAAAGCCGTAGGTCCTGGGAATAATATTTGCCCGCTAAAGAAAATGCAATTTTTATATTTACGGACTACTTTTTTTGATAATTCTTTGACTTCATCGGCAACGTCGATACCTATGGCGGAATAACCTTCGGCAAAAAAGCCGTAATGATTGGCTAACCGCTTATACTTTGCGAGATTAATGACAACGTTTTTTTTCAGATTTTCCAGTTCGGATTCACCCTTGAAATTACCGGCATCCACCACACCGACGTCAATAAAAATAAAGTTTTTATACTCCTTAAATTGCTCTTTTATTTTTAGAAATGTTTTAATGCCTAATCCGTTAAATTCGTTAACGCAAACCACTGCGGTCCGGGCATTGGGCTGATAAATGGACTCTTTGGGTGGAGTTTGCGATTCGTTGGCAAATAAATTTTTAACAAAACAGAGCATCTTGAGGTCAAGTCGATGAATGAGCGTTTCGGCAAGGGTATAATGTTTGCGTACGTGGGTAACTAAAAATATTAAAAGGAAGGTAATCAAAATGGTAATCCAGCCACCTTCTTCAAATTTCATGGTGATTACCAGGATCAGGATCAGGAGTGTAAGCGTAAATCCAATGCCGTTGATCAAAAGACGGGTGAACCATTTTTTTTCTTCATTGCGCACCTGCCACCAGTGTTTTACCATACCTGCCTGGGACAAGGCAAAAGTGATAAAAACATTGATACTGTAAAGGACAATCAAAATCTTAACAGCGCCTCCGGTGATAATAATTATTAAAATAGCGGATATTCCCATAAAAAGAATGCCGTTTTGAGTAACAAGCCGGTCGCTTAACACGGCAAACCTTCTGGGGAACCATTTGTCGTTGGCCATCGAAGCAATGACACGGGGTCCATCGATAAAACCGGTTTGAGCGCCAATAAACAGCAAGGCTGCTTCCGAAAACAAAGTGATCATCACCATTCCCCATCCGAAGCCTCCCGACCAGTTCATGGTCATGCTGTGGAGCAAAACGGCGTTCATGGTTTTTCCGACGACAGGTTTTATATCGAACAAAGAATAAGAAAGCATTAAACCAAAGGCGGTCAGTGCCAACGAAATAGTCATATAGCGCATGGTGGTCAACCCTGTTTTAACTTTGGGATCCTTTAACACCGGCAGCGAATTACTTACGGCTTCCAACCCGGTGTAGGTACCGGCGCCCATGCTGTAGGAACGAAGTAATAATGCAAGCACACCCCATAAGCCGATTGCCTGTCTTGCACTGGAAAAATCGGTAGCCGTATCGTTATATACCGAAGAAATTTCTCCGGTATGACAATAGAGCGCATAAATGATGACAAAAATATGAGTCAAAACAAAGAGTACAAAAACCGGCATCAGCGAAAAAACAGATTCCTTTGTGCCTCTCAGATTCATTAGCAGTAACACGCTGATGCCTCCAATGGCTACAAATATTTTTATGGATTGATAACCGGGTGGCAAAAGACTGAATATGGCATCAACACCGCTTGCCACGGAAATAGAGATGGTTAAAATATAGTCAACCAGCAGTGAACAACCCGACACCATACCCACTTTGGGTGAAAGTAATTTGGTAGCCACGATATATCCACCTCCGCCAGTAGGAAACAACCGGATAATTTGCGAATAGCTGGTGCCGATAATAAAAATGGTGGCAACCACCGCTAAAGCAACAAAAATGATTAAGTGAGGGTAATGAATTAAAATCCTGAACGATTCTTCGGGGCCATAACAGGAGGAAGACAATCCGTCGGAACCGAGCCCTATCCAGGCAAAAAAAGCGATCAATGTTAAACGGTGAAACAGATTCTCATCATAAATATTCCTTGCTTTGCCGATAAACAACAACTTAAGTCGCTTGAATACGGAATCCGGATTTTGTTTTTTCATAATGTACTATTATGCTCAATTTATCGCTGAAAGCGAATAAATTAAAAAGCCGGCAAATATATCATTTAACTTTAAAAAAAGGTCAGCTATTAATGCAAAAATTAATATTCAAAGATGGTAATTTATGTATTTTTAACAAAAAAATCAAACTAACTATTTGTCATTCACTTTTAAGAGAAAAATAATATTACTTTTGGAGAAATCTTTTTTCCGATCAATAATTATTGAAGATCAGACTATTAAAATAATAAAATTAATGAATATTGCCCTTTACGGACGTTCGGGTTCGGTCGAAATCAACGGATATATCCAGAAACTTATCAGCAGCCTCGAAGAATTGGGATGCAAGCTATGGATTTACGAGCCGTTTTTTGTGAGCATTCAGCAAAAAATCAGTTTCAATTCAAAGATTCAATTATTTAACCATCACGACGAGATTGCCCATTCGGTTCATTTCTTGTTTTCCATCGGTGGCGACGGTACCCTACTCGATACCATTACTTTAGTAAGAGATTCGCAAATACCTGTGATGGGCATTAACCTGGGGCGTATGGGCTTTTTGTCGAGCATTCAGAAGGAAATGATCATTCCTGCTGTGGAAGAAATCATTAAAGGAAATTATACACTTACTCAACGTTCGTTGCTCAGGCTCGAAACCAATAATAATCTTTTTGGAGAGTTGAACTTTGCGCTGAACGAACTTACCATAAACAAAAAAGATTCATCATCCATGATATTGATTCATGTTTATGTGAACGATCAGTTTCTGAATTCCTACTGGGCCGATGGTTTAATTATTGCTACGCCAACCGGTTCCACCGGATATTCCCTGAGCTGCAACGGCCCGATTATCACTCCTGATTCCGAGAATTTTGTTATCACCCCCATAGCCACACACAATTTAACCGTACGTCCTATCGTTATACCGGACAACAGTCTGATAAGGATAAGCGTGGAAGGCAGGGAGAACCGTTTTTTGGTTGGACTTGATTCACGTTCCATTACCATTGATTCTTCTACCGAATTGCTGATCCGCAAGGCTGATTTTAAAATTAATCTGGTAAAGCAAAATAATGATGATTTTTTTGCAACGATCCGGAAAAAATTAAAATGGGGACTCGATTTTCGTAATTAAAGGTCAAATTATCAGCAAAATATTACTTCGGATACAAAAATTTCATAATTTTACGACCAAATTTTGATGAAAAGATATATCGCATTTATTTTTGTACTGTTGTTTGCTGAAATGGGAGTTGCCCAGGATATCGAATTCGGAGCTTTTGGTGGTGGCGCTTATTATTTAGGGGATATAAATCCCAATAAACAATTTGCCATGACTAAACCAGCCTACGGGTTAATTGCACGTTATAATCTGGATACCCGATGGACCGTGCGTTTAAATGTTTTGCGGGGGACACTCAGCAGTGATGATAATATCATTAAATATAGAAAAGACCGGGGAGCAAAATTTAAAGCGGATGTAAATGAGATAAGCGCCCAGATGGAAGTAAATTTTCTTGATTATTTTACCGGAAGCAATAAAACGTATGTTTCACCTTACTTGTTCGGTGGGATGGGCTTTTTCTTGTCAAAATATGCCAGTTCCTTTTGTGTACCTTTTGGGATTGGTGTTAAATATAGCCTGTCGAAAAAAATTGGACTGGGTGCAGAATGGGGAATGCGAAAAACATATTCTGATAATGTCGACGGAATGCCAGCTACGTATTCGAATACCGATAAGCGGCAGTACAGTGATTCACAAACCAATGACTGGTATTCGTTTGCAGGCGTTACATTAACCTATAAAATTGAAATTGGTAGCCGTCCGCGTTGTTTAAACAGCGTGAAATCATATAAAAAGCATAAATAACAGCATTACTGAAAAATGAGTTTAAAGGATAAAATAGATTTTACCAAGCTCCCAAAGCATATTGCCATTATAATGGACGGCAATGGCCGATGGGCAAAACAGCGTGGAAAAATGAGAATTTTTGGTCATGAAAGTGCTGTAAAAGCTGTGCGAGAAGCTACCGAGGCCGCCGCCGAGCTGGGCATTGGTTATTTAACGCTTTATGCCTTTTCGACCGAAAACTGGAACCGTCCTAAAAGTGAAGTCAATGCACTGATGACGCTGTTGGCAAAAACAATCAGCGAAGAAGTAAAAACGCTTAACGAAAACAATATCCGCTTACTGACTATTGGCGACACCAGAACCTTCGGAAGTGTATGCTACAACAAGCTGAACGAAGCCATTGAAAGCACAAAAAACAATACCCGTTCTTCACTGGTATTGGCTCTGAATTATGGCTCCCGATGGGAAATTGTCGAGGCCGTAAAACGCATAGCTGATAAAGTTAAAACCGGCGACATAAATCCCGATGAAATAGATCAAAAAGTATTTTCCGAATATTTAACAACTGCCAATATTCCCGATCCGGAATTGCTCATCCGTACCAGCGGAGAATATCGGGTAAGTAATTTTCTGCTTTGGCAAATAGCCTATTCCGAATTATATTTTACAACTAAATTATGGCCTGACTTCCGAAAGGATGATTTATTCGAAGCCATACTCGATTATCAGAAGCGAGAACGAAGGTTCGGCTTGACAAGTGAACAAATAAACTCATAACCTAACGTAAATGAATAGTAAACCGAATATGGTTCTTAATAAAATACGAATACCCGCATTCATTCTGTTGTTGGTACTTATTTTTAGTACGATTTCTTTTAATGCAAAATCTCAGATATCTGTTGGTAGCAGTGTAGGTGAAATTGATTATCTGAATCCGCAAAAATATGAGCTGGGGGGCGTAACTGTTTCCGGGGTGCAATACTTGGATAATAATGTATTAATTATGCTTTCGGGACTTACCGTGGGTAATACCATCACTATTCCCGGCGATGAAATCAAAAAAGCTATTGATAAATTATGGGAACAGGGTCTATTTGAAAATATTAAAATTACAGCTACTAAAATTCAGGGTGATGTGATTTTTCTCAATATTGACCTGCGTGAACGTCCGCGGCTATCCAAGTTTTCGTTTACCGGCATTAAAAAGGGAGAAGTGGATAAATTACGTGAAGAGATTAAGCTTGCCCATGGCGATGTGGTTACCGAAAATGTCATCATGCGAACCACCAATACGATCAAAAAACATTTCACCAAAAAAGGATATTTGAATACCGAAGTAATTATCAAACAAATAAAGGATACTACCAAGGAAAACAACATGATCCTTGAGATCAACGTAAAAAAACACAGCAAGGTAAAAATAAGTAAAATTAAATTTATAGGCAACGAACAATTGTCGGACATTCAACTGAAAAACGCTTTAAAAGAAACAAAAGAAAAAGGCGTTTTTCGTCCATTTTCGATATTGGACTGGATACTGTTGAACACCCCTAAACTGGCATTTGGAAAAACCATGGATTGGTACACTTCGGGCATAGCCCAATCCATTAACCAAAACATAAAAATACGAATAGTCAAGGCTTCCAAATTTATAGAAGATGATTATAACGATGATAAAACGAAACTGATTGCAAAGTACAACGAATTAGGATACCGTGATGCCCGCATCCTGGATGATTCCGTTTATAAAACGTCCGATAATTCCGTTGGGTTGAATATCCATTTGATGGAAGGCCACAAATATTATTTCCGCAATATTACCTGGGTTGGAAATACGAAATATCCCGCCGAATATTTAAGTGCAATACTAAACATTAAAAAAGGCGACGTTTATAATCAGAAACAGTTAGAAGAAAACCTGATGCAAAATCCTGGGGGATTCGATGTCTATTCCCTCTACATGGACGACGGTTATCTATTCTTTCAGGTTAATCCTGTTGAAAAAGCCGTTGAAAACGATTCCATCGACCTTGAAATGCGGATGTATGAAGGCAAACAGGCTACTATCAATAAAGTAACCGTTAAAGGCAATACCAAAACCAACGACCACGTAATTATACGCGAGCTTCGTACAAAGCCCGGACAGCTATTCAGTCGTTCCGATATCATCCGTTCGCGTAGCGACCTGGCCGCCCTCAAGTATTTTGATCAGGAGAAAATAGTACCCGATGTTCAGCCCAATCCTGTTGACGGAACCGTTGACATAGAATATAAAGTGGAAGAAGCACCTTCCGATCAGATTGAATTGCAGGGAGGCTGGGGTTACGGACGAGTCATAGGAACCCTTGGTTTATCGCTTACCAATTTTTCGTTAAAAGATATTTTTAAATTAGATGCCTGGAAACCTATTCCCATGGGTAGTGGTCAGAAAATCAGTATTCGTTTCCAATCCTATGGCAAGGGATATTATAGCTATAGCCTTTCGTTTGTCGAACCCTGGTTGGGCGGCTGCAAACCCAATTCGTTCAGCTCATCGTATTACCATTCGCTTTATACCAATGGCGTAGCTAAAAGTAATTCAACTTATATGTCATTCAAAATTGATGGTCTTTCCGTAGGTTTAGGCAAGCGTCTTGAATGGCCCGACGATTATTTTATTTTATCCCAAAGCATCAATTTGCAAATGTATAATCTGAAAAATTATACTGGCATATTTTCATTTGGTACGGGGAACGGACAGTTCAACAATTTTAATTATCAGATTAACCTTTCACGGCGTTCCCTTGATGCGCCTATTTACACCCGTACCGGTTCGGAAATTTCGATGGATGTTGCTTTTACTCCACCTTATTCATGGTTTACCAATAAAGACTATAAAACCATGACTGATGATGCAAAATACAAATGGATAGAATATCATAAATGGCATTTTACAGCCAACTGGTTCAAAACCATCGTTGGTGACCTGGTTTTAAATACACGTGTTAAATATGGATTTTTAGGATCGTACAACGATGCAATAGGGGTTACTCCTTTTGAACGGTTCTTCCTGGGAGGAGATGGATTATCAAGTTCTACCAACCTTGATGGCAGGGAAATTATCGGATTCCGTGGCTACAGCAATGAATCCATGACACCGGATTATGCTACCAACCAAAACTTAGGAGGTACGATATTTAATAAAAATACTCTCGAATTGCGTTACCCGATTTCGCTCAATCCCAGTGCAACCATTTACGTTCTGTCGTTTTTGGAAGCCGGTAATGCCTGGAGAAAATTTAAACAGTTTAATCCGTTCGACGTTAAAAGGTCTGTCGGAGCAGGAGTCAGGATATTTTTGCCCATGTTTGGTGTGCTCGGTTTAGACTATGGCTATGGCCTTGACGATATTCCCGGACTTCCTTCGGCAAGCAAGGGACAGTTCCATTTTTCAATCAATCAATCTATTGATTAATAGAATAATATATATTTTTTGAGAGAAAATTAAGATGTTTTAATAAAAGAAAAATTTAAATATGCCTAACCGTTAAGCACTTATTTAAAATTAATGTTTAATTTTGCAATTCGTTAAAATTGGAATGCGATTTGTATTACAAACTTAAAAATAATTAATATGAAAAAAATACTCTTAACCGTTGTTATCATTTTTACGGCTACCGCTTTTTCATTTGCTCAGAAATTTGCCTTTGTGGATACGGAATACATTTTAAAAAATATTCCGGAATACAATGATGCCCAGTCACAATTAGATGAATTATCCATCCAATGGCAAAAAGAAATTGAAGCAAAGTTTACGGAAATCGATAAGATGTACAAAGATTTTCAGGCAGAAGTCATGCTTTTACCGGCCGATGCCAAGCAGAAAAAGGAAGATGCCATTGTAGCCAAAGAGAAAGAAGCAAAAGATCTGCAAAAAAAACGTTTTGGTAAAGATGGTGATTTGTCGAAGAAACGTGAAGAATTGGTAAAACCTTTACAGGAAAAAATTTATAATGCGATTGAAGAAATTTCGACAGATGGTGGCTATGCCGTAGTTTTTGACAAAGCCGGTAGTCTTACCATGCTCTATTCCAATCCAAAGTATGATTTAAGCGACAATGTGCTCGATAAAATGGGATATACGTACACCAAAAAAACTCAGCCCGAGCCCAAAAGTAATGTAACCAAGCCTAAAAATGAAGGCAAAAAATAACGTTAAGTTATTAAAATTTTTAAATTTGCACCCTTAATTATTTATTAAATTGTTATTAAAACCTCATCTAAACAGTATGAAAAATTTATTCAAAACCTTTGTTGTAGTTATATGCTTTACTCTTTCCCTTTCTGCTTCGGCTCAGACCAATCCCAAAATTGGTCATTTGGATTTTGCCAAATTATACGGTATGATGCCTGGAATGGATTCGATACAAAAAGTTTTCGCAGACTATCAACAAACCATTAAAGGTCAGTATGAAGCTATGCAAACCGAATTGGAAGGTAAATATAGTGATTACCAGGCTAACGGTAGCACAATGTCTGCTATTATAAAGCAAACCAAAGAAAAAGAAATCCAGGATTTGCAGGATCGTATGCAAGCGTTTCAACAAAATGCACAGCAGGATTTACAAACCAAAGAAACCGAATTGACCACACCGATTATTGAAAAAGCCAAAAAAGGTGTTCGCGATGTAGCTAAGGAAAATGGCTATACATATATACTTAACAGTGGCGATAATGGCGTAAGCATTCTTTATACTGCCGAAGATAGCGACAATATTTTATCGCTTGTTATGAAAAAATTAGGTATATCCGAGCAAGCTGCCGAAAAAGCAGCTACTAAAGATGCAACTACGGCTCCCAAAGAAAGCCCAAAATCTGCAAAAAGGAAATAGAGATATTTTAAAATATAAAGTTTTGTTGTTTTGTAAGCCGGTTCAGATCATTCTGATCCGGTTTTTTTTATGCGAGTCCCCCCGGTTATTAGGAGTTGGGACAAGCTCCATCCGACCGATGACTTAAAATTATTTCCGGATACAATAAACTTAGATTCCCCAATAGGAATTATTCTGCTTACAGAACTAAATGTTTTATTGGTTGTTGCTTTAATTAATATGGATTTGTATATGTTCGCTGTACAGCTTATTCGTACATAATTCGCAGATAAGCCGGATATAAACCGATTATCATTATCTTTTTCCGGGTTATCTCTGGGTTATCTCTGGATTATCTCTGGATTATTATTAAACCCAGATTCGTCATTTAAGCTCTGATAATTTGAAGTATCATATACTTAATCAATGAAATAAATCATGAATTTTCTAATGGCCGTCATTAGGAAATTTTTAATATAAATTTTTAATAAACAATTTAATGCACTCTCTAATGGCGGATTCGGGATTAAGCGGGTACAAGGCGATGAAGGCCTGCCCGTGGCCGAGTATGGCGGAAGTCCTAACCGGTGGTTAGCCGTAATACGCGATTATGGTACATCTAATGGCAATGATATCATTTATACTGTTTCCAACTGGCAATGGACAGCATTAAATCCTGTGGGTTTGCCCGGTAATGCACATATTTATGGAATAAAATTTATGGATGGTAGATGGTACCTTGCAACTACCTGTGGAGTGTTCAGAAGCGGAGATGCTAAAATTTGGGAACCTGTTAATAACCAAAACTTTTACCTGGGGATGATCGGAAGCCAGATGCAAATGATTGATAATCTTTTATTTCTTGGAACCTATGGCAATGGCATTTGGGTAAACGATCTACTCGAAGGTACAGAAGATTTACCGGCAAATGATGGCATAAGCGTATACCCAAACCCGGCTGGCGATAAATTGTTTATCCAATTTAAAGATAAACCGGTAAAAAATATGGAAATAGAATTGTCGACCATCGAAGGAAAATGCGTTTATAAACAACCATCACCGTCAGAAAATAAGATTACCGTAAATGTTGGACATTTATCAGAAGGCATTTATTTTCTGAAATTGACATCTGCTAAAGGCCAGATTGTTAAGAAAATTACTGTTGGCAGATAAATTACCGGATATAAAGCACTAATCCTTTCAGATATTCGCCTTCGTTATGAAAAGCATTGATGGGATGGTCGGGCGGCTGCGAAAGTTGTTGCAGTATCCTGACATCCCGTCCTGCTTCGATGGCAGCGGAAATTACGGTAGAGGTAAAAAGATTACGATCTATTGCCTGTGAGCAGGAAAACGTAAATAAAATGCCACCGGGTTTAATTTTTTTAATCGCCTGATAGTTGATTTGTTTATAACCTTTAATTGCCTGATGTCGTTGATGAAGGTGTTTGGCAAATGCCGGAGGGTCGAGAATGATTAAATCATAATCATCCGGCATATCGGAAAGGTATTTTTTGGCATCAGTGTTAAATGATTGATGTCGTGCGCTGTCGATATCGTTTAAAATGAGATTGTTTTCCAGAAGTTCAATGGCTTTTTTTGAACTGTCGACAGAATGAACCATCGTAGCGCCGGTTTTCAGGGCATAAACTGAAAATGCGCCGGAATAGCTGAAGCAGTTCAATATTTTTTTTCCTTGTGCATAATTGGCAACCCATTGCCTGTTTTGCCTTTGATCAATAAAAAATCCGGTTTTCTGACCCGTTTCCCAATCCACCTTGAATTGATATCCGTTTTCTAAAATCACATCATTGATTTTTTCACCAAAAAGATATTGATCTACAGTGTCCAAACCTGTCATCTTTTGCATGGAATCGGCGCTTTTATCAAATACTGCCTGTATTTTATTGCCGTAAATTTCAGTTATCGCTTTGCAAATATGATTTTTAATTTGATGCATTCCAATGGAATGCGTCTGAACGACCGCCGTTTGTCCGTAAATGTCTATAATCAGCCCGGGCATCCCGTCGCCTTCGGTAAATACCAGGCGATAAGCGTTGGTTGATTCATTATCAATGAATCCGAGTTTTTTTCTCAAATCATAGGCCGACTGAATTTTGGATTTCCAGAATGAATAATCGGGAATAACCTGTAGGAAGGAAAAGATTTTTATAGCAATTGAACCGGTTTGATAATGACCAGTTGCCAGATATTGCTGATTATCTGAGTATATTTCTACCAAATCGCCTTCCTGTGGATTGCCGGTAATTGTTTTAATGGCTCCTGAAAATATCCATGGATGAAATCGTTGAACAACTTCATCTTTGCCGCGTTTGAGTATAACTTTTGAAAATTCGTTCATTTGCTGAAAATTTTTACAAAAATAGTTTACTTATTCTTACGAAAATAACTAATTAAAAAACAACAAAATAATAAGTCAGAATAATATCCGGAATTTTAAAAATAAAATAAAATCCCGGAAGTTGAAATATTTTTTAATCCATGTAAATTTTGATTAATTAATTAGTTGTAATTTTGCATTCTAAAAATATTAACAAATAAAAAATACCGGCTATGAAAAAACTGTTGTGGATACTACTAATCATGCCTCTAGCGTTTAGTTGTAATCAAAAGAAAATCAAAGATTTACAAACAAAAAATGACAGCCTGATGAGTCAGGTGCAAATGAAGGATACTTCATTAATGGGCTACATTCAATCGTTTAACGAAATTCAATCAAATCTTGATTCTGTAAAGAAAAAGGAAATGATTATTAATGAAAACACATCTGGCAATGTGGAAGTTAAGAAAAACGCAAAAGATCAAATCATTAAGGATATTCAAACCATTAATGATCTTCAAATTCAGAACAAACACAAATTGGCTCAATTACGTGCGAAATTGAAAAAATCCAATCTTAAAGTTGCCGAACTTGAGAAAATGATTGAACATCTGAACAAACTGATTGAAGAAAAAGATGCTGAAATCACCGATTTAAAAGCTCAACTTTCAAAACTGAACATTGACAATGCCAAATTAAATGCCTCAGTTAAAGATTTATCCGAACAAACTGCAGCACAGGGGAAAACGATTTCTGAGCAGACATCCAAAATTGATGCTCAGACAGCCGCATTAAACACTGCGTATTACTGCATCGGAACCAAAAAGGAATTGAAAACACAAAAAGTGATTATGCGCGGCAACAAATTATTGCCTGATTTCAATAAATCATTCTTTGTAAAAATTGATGTTACCAAAACCCTTGAAATTCCAATTGGTGGCAAGAAAATTAAGCTGATAAGCAATCATCCTACTTCTTCATACAAGCTGAATGCTGACGGAAAGAAGGTTCAAAGTATAACCATTACCAATTATCAGGAATTCTGGAGTGCTTCCAAATATTTGATTATCGAAGTACAATAAACGTATTTTTATTCTATAAAAGCCCGTTTGAACATTCAGACGGGTTTTTTTATTTTTCACCATTAAGCTCACGTAACCTCTTGCCTGATATTCCTCAATTTTTGAAACGGAATCCCAAATTTTTATCCTGAAATTTTTCCTTTTGAATATTTATGTAGATTTGGCGAAAAATGGCATTTTACAATTCCTGCCTTCGGAATGAATTGCCCATATTCCGAGAAATGGCTACAAATCGTATAATTAAAAGCATTTACGAATGAAATTAGTTTTAAAAACCATCGGTAATCGTCTCAAGAATCCATATATACTCTTATTTCTCATTACCATTATTGGTTATTGGCAGGTAGCTTTGATGCACTTTTGTCTGAAATACGACATGGTGGACTGCTATTATCCCTGGCGTTATCTGGTGGGAGAGTGCTTGCAACATCATATTTTACCCTTATGGAACCCGTATTCGGCGTTTGGGCAGCCTATCCATGCTGACCCTCAAAGCGGAGCCTGGTATCCTGTAGCGTGGCTTATCGGCTATTTGAGAGGATACGATATTTATGCCATGTCGTTTGAGTTCATCCTGCACATTTATCTTGCCGGTATCGGCATGTTTCTGCTTATTCAAAGGCTAAGCATAAGCCGAAAAGCAGCGCTGTTAACTGCTATAGCTTATATATTTTCAGGATTATTTGTCGGAAATGCCCAGCATTTTACTTATATTATCAGTGCCTGCTGGATACCTTTCATTTTGTATGGCTTTATGGAGATTTATCACCATCAAAAGATACAAAATGCGTTATTGCTAAGTTTATTTCTGTTTTTGCAAATCTCGGGCGGTTACCCTGCGTTCACTTTTATTCTTATTTATTTATTGATTTTCCTTTTCATCGGGTTTTTCGTAGGGGTTTATACAAAAAATGGTGCAAAAGCATTGTGGAAATACATTGGGTTAAATGTCTTGAGCGTGATTATTGCCCTTGCTTTAAGTAGTGTGATTCTTTTTTCGGTCATACAGGTTGTTCCGTATATATCGAGAGGTAGCGGAGTAGATCTGAGAATGGCAATGTTTTGTCCGCTTTCGCCGCAGGCGTTGATATCCTTTATTTTGCCTTATGCCACGGTGAAAGACCCCGGATTTTTTGACACCGATATTTCGATGGCCAATGTTTATATCGGCTTGATTCCGCTTATTTTTTTCGTATTGTCGTTTTTCATCCGCAAGCCGAAACTTCTTTGGTTTTTCTTAGGGTTCGGAGTGTTTTGCCTGCTGGCAGCCATGGGTAGGTATACCCCGGTTCGTGGGTTATTGTATCATTATGTTCCCCTGATGAACCTTTTCCGGTTTCCGAGTATTTTTCGTTATTATGTTATTCTTTGTTTCTTGATACTTGCAGCCTATGCCATGGATAAATACCTGGATGGCGATAAAAAACTGAGGAAAATAATCCATAGCATTGCCTGGTCGCTGGCAGGATTGCTGGCTGTATTCGTCATCTGGCAACCCATTGCTAACCACCCTGATTTGATAGATTTTTTGGGTAAACGTATTTTCAGATCAAGCAATTCTTCCACTCTGTCGCAGCATATATTTTTCCAAGGTATCCTTCAACTTTTGTTTATCGGCGGCTTTATTTTAGTCCTTATCAAAAAAACAGATTTAAAGAAACAATTCTTGCTATTCAGCATTTTGCTGATTACCGACGGTTTTTTGAACGAACAACTTAATGCTCCATATACTGTTTTTTACAGCATCAAAGATAGTGAGGTAAAACAGTACACCAATCATTTCCCCCGTGGTTTCCCGCTTCCTTCTTTACGGAATGTAAATCTGAATGCAGAAAAGGGAATAAGCTATGGGCCGTTGTGGAAGAATCTGAATATTTTTCACAAACAAATTGGAGGTGATGGATTTACACCCTTCCGGTTTACCGCTTTTGAAATACTAAAGGATAGTTTTCCTTCGTTTTTGGATACGATAACCGCCAATCCACCTGTGTATCTAACGGCTAAGGTTTTTCCTGCCGATTCGCTGAAAACGCATTACCGGCGAAAGGATTTCAGCAATAAATATCTTTACTTGAACCGAAAAGATTATGCCATGATTTCACCTGCCACATTGCAGCATAGTCCGGGCGATACGGCATATTTTACCTCTTTTTCGCCGGTTAGCATAGGGATAAGAGTTCACTCGGAAGGAACGCAGTTGCTCAGTTTACTTCAGAGTAATTTTTCGGGCTGGCAGGTAAGTATCAATGGAAAACCTGTTCCTGTATTTACATCCAATCTATTGTTTATGTCTGCCATTGTACCTCCTGGCGAAAGCGAAGTGATATTTCATTATAATATTGCATCCGTACGTATTGCTTTTTATGTTTCGTTCTTCGGTTTTATTACTTTGGTAATTACCTTGCTTATACTCTATGGCAACAGATATAGAAAACTATAATAACCTGAGTTCGGGATTAAAATCTTAATTGAAAAAAGTTTGTTTGACCATCAGGCATATTTATTCCCGGATAAAAAGGCTAAGCTATTTGGGCTCTATACACATTTTTCTGCCTTTTTGTTGGGCGAAAGCCAAAATTGTTTATTCATCTCATTCCGTTGGTTAAAGTCAACGACAATGAATATTATTTTTTGCTTGTTTGATTAGAACCTTACCACGAATACAGGTTGTAATGTTACTGCATTTGAATAGTAAGTTGGGTAAGCGACCCAAATTTAAATTGAAATATCTTACTTCAATGGTGAAGTAGCCCGAATTTAACTTGAAATGCCTCACTTCAGTGGTGAAGTAGCCCGAATTTGCTTTGAAATGCCTCACTCCAGTGGTGAAGTAGCTCGAATTTAACTTGAAATGCCTTACTTCAGTGGTGAAGTAGCCCGAATTTAACTTAAAATGCCTCACTTCAGTGGTGAAGTAGCTCGAATTTAACTTGAAATGCCTTACTTCGATGGTGAAGTAGCTCGAATTTAATTTGAAATGCCTTACTTCAGTGGTGAAGTAGCATATAATGGTTATTTCGGTTAACCAGCACCACCTAAAGAGTTCAGATTTGTAATGCAAAATTATAAGCGTTCTTGCTGTTTATTCTTCCTTTTCCAAAAATCATCTATCAAAACTGATATTCAAGAAACCGACTAAAAAACCATTAAGGCTTAACCTTAACAATTATTTCTCGCCGCTTAGCACCAACTCAGGTCATAAAAAGTAGTATCTTTGGCTTAATTTAGATAAAAAAGAGAATGCCCTATTTTGTTATACTGATATTAATACTTTTCAATGGGTTGTTTGCCATGTTCGAGATGGCTTTGGTATCAAGTCGAAAATCACTTTTGTACGAAAAGGCCGGATTGGGAAGCAGCAAAGCCAAAATAGCATTAAAAATGCTGGAAGAACCTGAGAAATTTCTTTCCACGGTTCAGGCAGGCATTACGTTGGTAAGCATCATATCGGGAGCGTACGGAGGATATGCCTTTTCGGGAGACTTAACGGTTTTTCTCGTGAAGATGGGTATGTCGCCGGTAACAGCGCCGGCATTGTCGCTGATAATAGCCATAGCAGCGGTAACTTATTTAACGCTGGTATTGGGCGAGCTGTTGCCAAAAACCATTGCGCTCAATAATCCGGAACGAATTACCCTTTTGCTGAGTCCGTTTATGCGGTTTGTATCGCGTATCACCTATCCGCTGGTCATTTTTTTAAGTTTTTCGACCCGTACGTTATTAAAAATTTTGAGCATTAAAATGCAAGAAAAACCGGCTGTTACGGAGGAAGAACTGAAGATACTTATCCGCCAGGGATCTGAACAGGGAGTTATTGATCAAAAAGAATCCGAAATCATTAAAGAGGTTTTTCGCTTTGGCGATAAAACGGCTTATGACCTGATGACTCCGCGTATGGACATCGTATTTCTTGATGTGAACCAGCCCGAAAATGAAATCATAGAAACGATACGCAACACGAGTTTTTCGCGTTTTCCGGTGTGCGATGCTACTGTTGACAATATGCTGGGTATGGTATCGGTCAAGGATATCTTATTTGTTTATACCCAGAAAAAGCCTCTCGATTTAAGGACAATACTATCTATGCCTTTGTATTTTCCAGAATTACTTCCTGCCTTAAAGGTTCTTGAAATATTCCGGGAAAAGAAAATTCACATTGGTATAGTGGTTAACGAATTTGGCGCCGTAGAAGGACTGATTTCGCTGCACGATCTTTCCGAACATATTCTGGGAGATCTTCCGGCACTACAGGATAATGAGCAGCCCGAAATCTTCCGCCGCGACGACGGTTCGCTGCTTATTGACGGCAGTCTTAGCCTCGATGAACTGAAGGATTTGCTGGGGATGCCTTCGTTATCAGAACTCATTGAGTCGAAAAATTTTTCCACCCTGGGCGGGCTTACCATGTTTATGCTTAATAAAGTTCCCTCTGCCGGCGATATTTTTGTAATGAACAACTTCCGTTTTGAAGTGATGGACATGGATGGCAACCGCGTGGATAAAGTGCTTGTGAAAAAAGTAATCTGATGCTTCAAGCCTAATCATTTAAAATTAGCTCTAAAAAGCCATACCCGTCAACATCCTGTTTTAACAGGAATTGACTTTACTGGTTAAAATTCCTTACTTTTGCAAAAAATTTTAAAAAATGAGTCTGGAATTAAGCGAACAAGAAGCTATACGCCGTAATTCGTTGCAGGAGTTATATAACATGGGAATTAATCCTTACCCTGCCGAAAAGTTTGAAGTTAACGTTACTACAAAAGAAATACTCGATAAATTTCCCAATAACAATACATTATATCAGGAAATAAAAATAGCCGGCCGTATTATGAGCCGTCGTATCATGGGTGCCGCTTCGTTTGTAGAATTGCAGGATGCCGCCGGGAGGATACAGCTTTATTTTAAACGCGATGATATTTGCACGGGTGAAGATAAAACGATGTATAATACCGTTTTTAAACGGCTGCTTGATATTGGCGATATTATCGGTGTTAGTGGTTTTGTGTTCATCACTCAGATGGGCGAAATAACCATACATGTAAAAGAATATAATGTGCTGTGCAAATCGCTTCGTCCGTTGCCTATCGTAAAGGAAAAGGATAATGTGGTTTACGATGCATTTACCGATCCTGAACAGCGTTATCGCCAGCGGTATGTAGATTTGATCGTTAATCCGGAAGTCAGAGATACTTTTGTAAAACGCAACCAGTTGGTTAATTCCATGCGTCAGCTTCTGAGTCAGAAAGGTTATCTTGAAGTGGAGACTCCGATATTGCAACCGCTTTATGGAGGCGCTGCCGCACGACCTTTCACCACGCATCATAATACCCTCGATCTCACATTATATCTTCGTATAGCCAATGAATTATACCTGAAACGGCTAATCGTAGGCGGATACGACGGCGTGTTCGAGTTTTCAAAGGATTTCCGCAACGAAGGCATGGACCGTTTTCATAATCCTGAGTTTACGCAGATGGAGCTTTACGTGGCGTATAAGGATTATGAATGGATGATGAATACCGTGGAAGAAATGGTGGAAAAAATAGCCCTCGATTTGCATGGAACGACTCAGATAACCGTAGGCGACAATGTGATCGATTTTAAACGCCCCTGGAAACGTTTCACCATGTACGAAGCCATTCAGCATTTTACCGGAATTGATATTTCGGAAATGGATGAGAAACAACTGACCGAAGTTGCCTGTAAAGCCGGTGTGGAAGTTGATCCTTCCATGGGCAAAGGTAAACTGATCGATGAGATTTTCGGACAAACCTGTGAACCCAAGTTGATACAACCGACCTTTATTACCGATTATCCCATAGAAATGTCGCCGCTTGCCAAAAAACACCGCAATAAACCAGGTTTGGTCGAACGGTTTGAAGCCATCTGCAACAGCAAAGAAATATGTAATGCTTTTTCGGAACTTAACGATCCCATTGACCAACGCCAGCGTTTTGAAGCGCAGCTTGAATTGGGACGCCGTGGCGATACGGAAAGTATGGTTCTGGATGAAGACTTCCTCCGTGCGCTTGAGTTCGGTATGCCGCCTACGGCAGGTCTTGGCATTGGTATCGACCGTTTGAGTATGATCATGACCAATTCTCCATCCATACAGGATGTATTATTCTTTCCACAGATGCGTCCCGAGAATAAAACCGTAACAGTACCATCATCGGATAAAGATTTTTTAGAAATGGGCGTTCCTGAATTATGGATACCTGTGATAAAAAAAGCCGGTTTTGCGTCGGCTCAGGAGCTTAAAAAGGCTAATCCCAATAAGCTGCTCAACGATTTGGGAGGTTTGCGCAAAAAGATGAAACTCGATATTCAGCCACTAAAGATTGAAGAAATCAAAAGCTGGATGTAAACACAATATGGTTTAAAATAAAAAAGGACGCTTAACGGCGTCCTTTTTTTGTAAGATGAATTTGGGATTTAGTATATGGTTATACGATTATCCTTAATTTTAGCTTTATCTTTCATTACCGAAAACATTTGGTTGGCTACGATGCCTGAAAAACTTCCAATCATCATATTGGTGATATTGCGGTAATCATTGGTGGGGGCAGCCGGTTGTAATTTATCAACCAAAACGATGAATACTCCCATTTCACCCTTGATAGGTTTTGAAAGAACACCAGGTTTTTGGGAAAATGCCCTGCCAATAACGCTTAATTCTCTTCCATAGTTCGGCAGATTATATCCCGCAAGTGTAATGCTTGCTGTATCTACCTTGGTTGCAAACTGAGCGGCTAAGGCGTTCAGGTCTTTGGTTTTTGCCAAAGCGGAGTTGAGCTTGGAAATGAGCATTTGTGCCTTCTTTTCGCGTTTTACCAAAGGTTCGATTTGCTTTTTGATCTGTGCCAGCGGGCTTATTCCTTTTTCACGGATTTCTGTAACAACGGCGATAACATAGGCGCCTTCTACATCAAAAACGGTGGAAACATCGCCTTTTTTTCTATCGGCATTATATGCCCAACGTATCAGTTCGCGGGGTGAATTAAGACCGGCAATAGTGTTGTCCATATCATGGAGGTATTGAGCCGTGCGTTTATTTAAGTTTTGTTTTTTAACGTTAATATCAAAATTAGCCTCAGTTTTGGATGCTCCCTGGAAGGAACTTGCTTTTACATAAATATCCTGGAAGGTTTGATTGCTTGGTTCGATAGTACGATCAAGCACGGCGACTTTAATTTTTTTAACCGGTTCTTTTTTGCCTGTAATTTTTATAACATGGTATCCAAAAGGAGATTCAACGACTGTATAATCGCCGACTTTGCCTTTTAAAACGGCCTCGTTGAAAGGTCCAACCATGGAACCATCGGCAAACCAGCCCAGATCTCCATTATTTTTCTTTACCGAAGGATCGTCGGAGGTGGTTTTTGCCAGTGTTTCAAACTTGGCAGCATCTTTTTTTACCACCGAATAAATACTGTCAGCAAGATGCTTGGCAGCTACTTTTGTCCGTTTAACATCCTGACTGCCATTAGCGCCGGCAAAAGCAATTAAAATGTGGCTTGCTTTCATTGAATCGGGACGCATTTGGGTAGCCAGTAATTTAGCAATATGGAAAGCGTTGTTTTCCTGGAAGGGACCGTAGAATTGTCCAATTTCGGCATTAAACAGCATGGAATCGATCATAGGAGATAGCGTTCCTTTTTTATGCCAGGTACTGTCGAAACGGGTATCAGAAACCGAATTGATGAAACTTGGTATTTCGGTAGTGGTTTTAAATTCTGTATAGAGTTTATTGACGTCATCGGAAATCTTTTTGAGATCGGTTGCCGAGGGAGCTACGTCAAATACTACATAATCAAGGTCGCGTGAAGCTTCCTGATCGAATTTATATTTATTTTCATCGTAATATTTCTGAAAATCTTCATCGGTAAGTTTGATGGAATTATCAGGAATGGTTTGATATTTTGGGGCAAAATAGCGGATAATGGCTAAATTACTTGAGGCTTCATAGTTCATTTTGGCAAAAGCCTTAGGAACATAGTATGCTTTAGAAATCAGATTTTTATATTTCGTTTCCAGACGATCAATCTTGATCGCTTTTTCCAGATAGAGGTAGCGTTCTTTCATCTGTGGCTCCACTTTATCCAGATTTTGCAGGAAATTGTTTACCAAAGCGGGGTTGAATTGTCCGGTCTGCGGGTCGCGGAAGTTTTGTTGAATATACTGATGGGGATTTTTGCCTCTGATTTGGTCGTCCAGTTCTTCGGTAGTTATAGTTAATCCCAGTTTTTCATATTCCTTATTCAGCAAAATGTCCATAACCATTTGGTTCCAGGTGGAGTTTTTGATATTAAAACTTTCGGCTGCCGTAACATTTTCTTTTCCGGAATTAAGTTTCTGCATATTTGTGTTCTCGTCCACTTTGGAATTGAAATCTGACATGGATATTTGATCACCGTCCACTTTTCCGACGTAATTTCCTCCTCTTGAACGTTTGCGTGAAAAGTCGCCCAAAATGAAGGCCGCTAAAGCAACACCGATAATAATTATCAGTAATCCTGAATGTTTTCTTATTTTACCTATTAATGCCATTTTTTGTTAATTTTTAAGAATTTGCAAACATACATGAATTTTTTCAAATACAAAAGCCATCGGGCGAAATTGAAACGGGAAGGAATGTAAATTTAATCGACAGATTATTGGATAATTGGATGTAAATAATTGTTTTACAGAAAAAATGATTGAAAATAGCCGTAATGAACTGTTGGGCAATACGTATTTGCCAGGGAACGGTTGTTTTGCGACAAAGGATATTATTCGTTTACGTAAAAAATGCCCTTTACTTTGATAATGCGCCATTTATCGAAATTCTCGTCGGATTCCAGTCCGTCGCCATAGATTATTTTGTCGGGAGTATGGATGGTAACAAATTTATCGGAATAAATTTGTTTCTTCCTTTGATCCCAAACAAGGTGCTCGGTATTTAATCGTTCGCCCCTCAAATGATTAAGTAATATTACATTACCTTTGGCTTCCATAAGTTTACGTTGTTCGTATTTAACTCCGTAATTAGCAGTAAGCTGAGTTTTGGGCCGTTTGAGGGAGTCGTACATGATCACTTTAAAACTTTGAGGGAAATCAATATATTCATCTTCACCCGGATGATTAAGAAGCAATGGGCTGGTAAGGACAAACTGTACCTGGCCCTGTTCACTATAAAAAACTTCAATATTTTTTACCGTTTCCACAGGAACAGAATCGAGCTTAGAAACTTGGTTTACCTGATTGACATCATTTTCGCACGATGTAAGCCAAAACATCAACGGCAGAATAATAATTCCGGGAGAAATTTTAAAAAAAACCGATAATTGGTTCAGTGTTTTCACCGCCATTAATCGTATTTGCTTTTTATAAACCAAGGCTCGCTGAGGGAAACGCCCAATGAAAATCTGACATAATTTTCCTGCATGAGGTTATGGGCTGTTGTTCCGTTTCTCCCGATTTCCACACCAAAATTAATAACCGATTTGGATCTGCGTAATGGCATTCCAATACCGAAACTGAATCCTGTTTCGTTAAGTTGACTGTTGTTTAGTTGGAGGTACGTTTTGGCATAATGGAATCCCATACGGTACTGCATACGATCGAAAACTCGCGGAAGAATTGCTTTTTTGGGTATGTATTGTACACCAAATGCTGTACGCCAGCTATTTTTCAGTGAATCTTTTTCGTTAAACGATTTGAATTTATTCCAGTTTTGCCATTGATAATCAAGAGCCATTAACCAGACGTCTGATTTTTTTAAGGATAAACCGATTCCTATATTCGTAGGTATGATAAAATTACCTTTTAAACCGTTGTTAAATTGAATGGTATCCTTTTCTGTAAGAAGATTATCCGTTCCATAGATATACGTTTCTGATAAAATATCCTGAGTGGCATTCACCTTGGTCGATTTACTAAATACGGCACCGGCTCCAAAGGTTATATCATTTTTAAACGTTTTATAATATTGAATGCCATAAGTAAAATAGAAATCGTGAACATAAAGAGTATTTACTTTACGTGAGTTATAATAGGATAATGAATCAAGAAATTCGGTAGCGGAAATTCTTTCGATGGAACCAAATAAAAAGGTTGCATTGATTCCGATTGATAGATTTTTAGTCAGCTTGAATGCATTTCCCCAGAACACCTGATTAATTCCTCCCGAGCCTTCGTATTTGTTGGAATAACCCAGTTTGAAAACAGAATCAGGTTTTTCGGGGTATAATGAGTCGACTTTCATTACACTTGATGTCGTAATTTTATAACCAACATTGCTGTAGGGCAACATGCCTAAACTCGTTCTCCACCAGTTGGTAACAGGAAAACCGAACAACAAGTTACTTAACGATGTATAATTTGATTTTTGGCTTATCAAATCTGTCTTGAGTGTAGAAAAGTGGCTCACCAAGCCTCCTTCAAATACGAATGAAGTAGAATCGAAGGCTGTGTAAGATGCCGGGTTGGAAACATTGATGTGCAAAGGATCTCGTAAAGCATAAGCCGTACCACCCAACGATAAATTATAGGTATTTATATTGTTATACAATTCCCCTACTCCAAAGCGGGAATAGGGAGAACTGATGCGGTTCTGAGCCAGCAAAGTATTGGAAACAAATGCTGAAATCAACAGACAACATAAAATTGTGATGGTTTTATTTTTCAAGATAATGGTCTAAAATGATGTTTAATCCGGTTAATACAATATTTGGGCGTGCAAAGGTGCTATTTTTTAATCTATTATCAAAATATTTTGCATCGCCGCCACTTAAAATAATCTTCAAATCGGTATAATGCGAACGAAAAAAATCAATCATACCATCCATTTCGGCTAAAACGCCGTTCAAAACGCCCGACCGAATGCACTCCTCGGTAGTTTTTCCCACCATTTCCGGAGGCATCCTGTTTTCAATTAACGGTAGTTTATCCGTAAAAGTATGTAATGCTTTAAATCGAATATTTATTCCGGGCGAAATGGCACCACCGGTATATTCATTAGTATGGTTAACCAAATCGTAGGTGATGCAGGTTCCGGCATTAATAACCAACGCATTTTGATTTTTAAATAGTTGGTTGGTTGCTACAACGGCCGCCAGACGGTCTTTACCGAGCGTTTCTGGAGTCTGGTAAAGGTTTTTCAATGGAATAGGCGTATGTTCGTCCAACTCAATAAATGTAAAATTTCTTTTAAGATACTCCCTTATTTCGTCAGGATAATGGATAACTGACGATATGATGGCGGCTTTTACCGGTAAATGTTTGATAATAAATTCTTTTAATGTATCCAGTGCCAACTGTTCGCTTGTATACAAATCGGTTAATACATCCGAATCATAAAAGCCAGCCTTAGTTAGGGTGTTTCCGAAATCAATTACGAGCTTAGTCATTGGATTATTTTATAGATAGGTTGGGATAGTCCTGAATGTTTCATCGTTGATATTTATTTTGTTACGGCCATTTAAGAAGCTATTTAAAAATGTGTAAAATTAGAATAAGGAAATAAAAAAAAGCAGATTGCAAGAAAATATTTTCAGGTTTGAAAAATTTAATTAATTTTGCGCACTCAAATATTGATGGTGTCGTAGCTCAGTAGGTAGAGCAACGGACTGAAAATCCGTGTGTCACTGGTTCAATTCCAGTCGACACCACCCCACAAAAAGCCGCTTTTTCCAAGAAGCGGCTTTTTTTATGGCATTCATATTTATCAAAGATAACCTCCGGCTTGGGCAATGGCATAATCGCCCGAGGCGGAAATTTTTTTGATAAGTTTGTCCCGGAAATAAATCCGGACAACAACTTTACCATTACGCACATTCGACTGTGCTGCCAAGTACACATAATTATCTGTGCTGCTTTCAAAAAGATGTACCCATTTTTGGTTGACTTCAGCAAGTTGACAGGTTTTATCCTCTTTATCGTGATATGTGAGGTTGTAGCCTCCTTTTGAACCCCAAGCTTTGTATTTTACCGTGCCTGTTGCCGGTTTTTTATTTCCGGGTTGAGAAAGTTTTGCCATTTTATTATAATTTTACAACGGTAGTTAAATGATGATGATTAAAAAATATTTTTGTAAAAATAGCAAATAAATGAACACCTTACAAACAATCGTTGAACGACGTAGCATACGCCAGTATACCGGGAAAAAGATAGCAGATGAACTGATAAACGAACTTCTGAAAGCGGCCATGTATGCCCCCTCGGCACGTAACACCCAATCGTGGCAGTTTATTGTAATTAAGGATGATGAGGTATTAAATGAAATACCAAAGATTCATCCTTATGCTATGATGGTGAAAGAAGCTTCGTTGGCTGTGCTTGTTTGTGGCGATTTGCAAGTAGAGCCTTCGCCCGAATACAATGCTTTAAACTGTGCGGCAGCAACGCAAAATATCTTACTCGCAGCTCATGATTTGGGTTTGGGAGCCGTATGGCTTGGCGTTTATCCCCGTACGGAAAGAATGAATGGGCTGTCCACGCTGTGTAAACTACCCGGGCATATCATACCCATTAGCCTTATATCTATCGGTATTCCCGCCGGAGAAAAGCCCAAGATTTCTCAACGGTTTAAGCCCGAAAAAATTCATTTGGATAAATGGTAAAGCAGCGTCTCCGAAATAGGTTGACAAAAAATTAAAAATAAGACAAAACATACCTATTTTAACATAGGGAATGAAATCCACATTCCGGGTACACGTGAGAAACACGTATGGAAATAATTTCCCAGCATAAGGATTCCACAGGACCGGAAAAAACAAATTATTTACGACCGGAAAAATTATATAAAAAGCAGAAAAAGAGATTTTAAGAATCAATATTTGTGATTTAATTTAGTACCCCAAATGGAGTGCTGAATAAAAAATGAGGATATTTTTTTCAAAAACGTTGTGATTATTAAAAAAAGAATCTATTTTTACCGCCCTACTTAGGAAACCCGCTTCCAGTCTTTATTGGATGTAAATTATAGTGATTTTTTCCGCCTGAAAAAGGCGGAAAGGATAATATTAATTATATATATGTCAAACAATTAACGTAATTTTTATTTTATAGAAAGGAGGAAACCCGCTAAATTATCAACGCATTTTTTAAACTCGAACGGACATGGAATTTTTAATTTTTCCCGTCCCATTTTAAATTTATTTAACAGTGTTCATTACACGGTTATTGTTTTAAATTAAATTAATTACTAACAAAATCAAATAATTATGAGATCAAACTTACGGTTACTAAAGGTCTTTATGATCTTAGTTGCATTTTTGATGGGCAACTTTGCATTTGCTCAACAAAAGAATGCTAGTAAAAATGGTTCCAAAGCGGAAATTTATTCTACCGATTTTGAATCATTTACAGCGGGTGGTCAAGTAGCATGCCAGGATCCTACACATTGGACAACCTGGAGCAGTGCTCCTTGCGGAACAGAGGATGCTTATATAAGCACCGATTTTGCTCACAGTGGCGTTAATGCTGTTAAAGATGAACTTGCTAATGATCAGGTTCTTAGCTTTGGCAATAAAACGACCGGAAAATATGAATTTTCTTTCTGGATGTATATTCCTTCCGGACACGGTGGATATTATAATATCCTTCATAATTTTGCCGGTGGTTCAAGCGAATGGGGTATGGAATTCTATTTTTATGATGCCGATACCGCTTCTTTGCATGCTGGTGGACAAATAATTTCATTACCCTCATATAATCATGATACATGGTTTAAGGTTACCAACATTATTGACTTGGATAACGACTTAGCCGAAGTATTACTTGATGGCGTATCTATTCATTCATGGCAATGGAGTCTTGATCCTACCAACGGAACACCTGGTATGAATCAACTCTCTGCTTCTGACTTATATTCAGGTACGGGTACTACAGGAATAACTCCTTTATACTATTTTGATGATATTGATTATAAAGAAGTAACTCCAGTTACTCCTCCTGTTTATGCAACCGATTTCGAATCGTTTACAGCAGGTGGACAAGTAGCTTGTCAGGATCTTACACATTGGACAACCTGGAGCAGCGCACCTTGCGGAACAGAAGATGCTTATGTAAGCACTGATTTTGCTCATGGTGGCGTTAATGCCGTTAAAGATGAATTAGCAAATGACGAAGTTCTTGATTTAGGAAACAAAACAACCGGAAAATATCAACTTTCTTTCTGGATGTATATTCCTACCAATCATGGTGGATATTATAATTTACTTCACAACTTTTCTGGTAGTACCAGCGAATGGGGTTTAGAATGCTATTTCCTTGATAACGGAGCACTTAAGATTCAGACAGGTGCTGATACAATAAACTCTTCTTATAATTATGATCAATGGTTCAAAATGACAAATGTTATTGATTTGGACAATGATCAGGCAAGTGTTTATATGAATGATAATTTACTTACTACATGGCAATGGAGTCTTAATGAACTCAATGGCAATGCTGGTTTAGATCAATTATCTGCTACCGACTTCTTTTCAGGTACGGGTGTAACTGGACTTACTAATCCTTTATATTATTTCGACGACATTGAATATACAGCTTTAGCAGCACCAGCAGGTCCTCATATCGCTGTAACTCCAACCAGTCTTTCACAGGACTTAGCTCCTAATGCTACAGCTACCCAAACACTGAACATTGCTAATACTGGTTCAGGTGATCTAAACTTTACCATTGATGCTGCCTATCCGGTGAAATCAGTAAAGATTGTTAATCACAATACTAAATACGAACGCGTAATCGAAAAAATTCCTGCAAAGGGTGGAAAAGTTTTAGTTGATTTCCCAACCAGCAAAAAACTTCCTGAAGTTATAGATTATGCTACGATTACAAAGAGCACAACCAATGTAAACAAACATATTGAAAAATTCGGACGTGCTACTGTTTTATATGATCAAACAGCTAATCCTTCAGCAGAAGGCGGTATAGCTTCACAAACATTCCCGGATGCTCCTACTTATTCTTGTGCAGGCGCGGATGACTTCATCGTTCCTTCAGGTTCAACCTGGACCGTTGGTCATGTATATGTTGCTGGTACTTATAAAGCAGGTGCTCTTGGCGTTGTTCCCGCTGTTGATGTTGTTTTTTATAACGATGCATCTGGTGTTCCCGGTACTGCAGTAGCTACATTTACTGCTATTCCTGCACAATCTGATGCAACGGGTAATGTTAATATTTTCTTAACATCTCCTGTTACTCTTACAGCCGGTCATTATTGGGTTTCGGTAGCCGCTAACATGGCTAATGGTACTTATAGCCAATGGTACTGGACAAAACAAGCAGCTCCTACTATTCAAAATGAATTTCAATGGAAGAATCCAGGTGCCGGTTTTACATCAAGTTGTATTGCTTGGTGCTCGGCTTCTGTACAATGGCCAGATCAGTCAGATAAAAATCTTTCCTTTGCTTTAACTGATAGTATTTACACTCCTCCTACTTACAACTGGTTAGCTGCTAATCCAATAAGTGGAACAGTTGCCGGTGGAAGTTCTGTAGATGTTCAGGTTACTTTTGATGCTAATGGTTTAGCATTAGGTACATACAATGGAAACCTTGCTATTAACAGTAACGATGCAGCTCATGCTACCGTTAATGTTCCTGCTACGTTAAACGTTGCTATTGCCGGTGGTTTACCATTGGTTGAAGATTGGACTTCGGGTAGTTTTGCTACCAACGATTGGACATTTGATCCTGATCAGAGCAACTGGTCGGTATCTACTACTGGTAACCCTGCTCCTTCGGCTCAGTTTGGCTGGAGTCCTGCACTTACCAATTATAACTTTGCAATGGTTTCTGAAGCTTTAGACGCCACTTCCATTACCGATAATGTAACTTTGAAGTTCGACATTAATCTGAATAACTTTGCTACCTCTACTCTTGAAGGTATGGCCGTTGAAGTATTTGATGGCTCTGCTTGGCAGATGGTTCATGATTATCAGAACACCAATGGTAGTATTGCCTGGACAAGCGATGCTTATAACATCACTTCATTAGCCGCCGGACATAGCTTTAAAGTTCGTTTCCGCGCTTATGGTGCCAATTCATTCAATATCAATTACTGGTATGTTGATAACATTAAAGTTTACGAACAAGTTGTTGGAAATATTGCCGGTACTGTAACTAAAGCTTCTGATAATACTCCTGTTGCAGGTGCTACAATCACAATGGCAAATGCATTAAGTGGTAATTATACAGCTACTACAGATGCCAATGGTGCTTATGCAATCAATGGTGCTGAAGCTGGAAATTATACATTAACCCTTACAAAAGAAGGATACAATGTAATTTCCGGTAATGTTGCTATTACAGGTAACCAAACCTTAACTCAGAACTATCAGTTAACTGCTCCTACTATCGCAGTTGCTCCTAATTCATTAACCGTTACTGTTCCTGTTGGACAAACTACTACCCGCGACCTGACAATTACCAACAGTGGTAATGGTCCGTTAGCATGGAGTGGAAGTTTACAATCCAATAAAGATCAAATTTCTATACCTGCAAGCAATGGTAATTTTGAACATACTGCAGCTTCCGCAGGTGTTGCTCCAGTCGTTAACAAAACGAATGTTGCCAATACTTACAAAGGCTTAAGAGGTTCTACCGCTTACGGATTTGATGTGAATAACAAAATTTTCATGTCTATTAATACCGATGATCCTTCCAATGCAACAACAATTGCCAACGTAACTGTTGTTCCTTTTGGCGGAACATTTGATGCTTCCCATACTGATTTTATGTACATCATTGATTATAATGATGGTGCAGTTAAAAAAGTAGACGTAGCAACAGGTAATGTAACTACAGTTGGTGCAGCCGGCTTACAAAGCGGTGATACCCCAACCGGTTTAACCTGTGATAAATCAACGGGTATTTTCTATGCAGCTTCTACAAGTGGTACCGAATCTATGCTTTATACCATAGATCCTGCTACCGGTGCAAGCACAGTTATCGGACCTACAGGAATTCCTGCTTTGATTGATATTGCTATCGACGGAACAGGCCAGATGTACGGTTATGATATCGTTGCTGACAACGCTTACAAGATTGACAAAACTTCTGGTACGTCAACTTTGATTGGCTCTATTGGATTCAATGCAAGCTATGCTCAAGGTATGGGCTGGGATCCTGCATCAGATGCTATTTATATGGCAGCTTACAATGCTGGAACTTCAGCCGGTGAATTACGTTTATTTGATAAAGTAACTGGTAATACAGCCGTATTAGGTTCATTACCTGGTGAAATTGATGGATTCGCATTCCCAGGTGGAGCTTCAAATTGGGCAAGCATAGCACCAGCTTCTGGTGTTGTTGCAGCCGGTGAATCACAAACCGTAACAGTTACTTTCGATGGATCTTATACTCCTCCTCAGAAAGACCTTACCGTAACCGGTAATATGGTTTTTGCTTCCAATCCTAACGTAGGTTCTCCTTCAGTTGCGTTATCTATGACTATTAGTGGTGAATTTACAGGTATTCTAAACGGTACTGTTAATCATGGCACAACTCCTGTTGAAGGCGTAACCGTAACAGCTACCCGCGAAGAAAGCCCTGTTTATACATTTTCTATGGTTACAGGCGCTGACGGAACGTATTCATTCCCATCAACCATGTATGGTACTTATGACTTTACCGCAACTAAAGAAGGATTCAATCCTTACGAAGCTTTAGGTATTGTTGTTACAGGTGGCCAAACAACCATCCAAAACATTGCAATGGTTGCTCCTACGATGGCTATTACTCCAGCGTCTATTACTGATTCTGCTGCATTTGGTCAGATTATTACCCGTACTATTCATATTACCAACAATGGTGATGGTACTTTAGAATGGAACGGCGCTGCTCAGCCAAATAACAAACTTCAGGCTTCTATCCCTGCAAGCAATGGTAACTTCGAACATAGTACTGCATCAGCAGGCGTTGCTCCAGTCGTTAACAAAACAAATGTTACCAGTACTTACAAAGGTGCTAAAGGCTCTATTGCTTATGGATTTGATGTAAATAACAAGATCTTTATGTCGTTTGACATGGATGATCCTTCCAATGCAACAACTATTGCCAATGTAACTGTTGTTCCTTTTGGTGGTACATTTGATGAATCCAATACCGATGTTATGTACATCATTGATTATAATGATGGCGCAGTTAAAAAAGTAGAAGTAGCTACAGGTAATGTAACTACAGTTGGTCCCGCCGGCTTACAAAGTGGCGATACCCCAACCGGTTTAACCTGTGATAAATCAACAGGTACTTTCTATGCAGCTTCTACAAGTGGTACCGAATCTATGCTTTATACTATAGATCCTGCTACCGGTGCAAGCACAGTTATTGGACCTACAGGAATTCCTGCTTTGATTGATATCGCTATCGACGGTGATGGTCAGATGTACGGTTATGACATTGTTGGCGACAACGCTTACAAGATTGACAAAACAAACGGCACATCAACCATGATAGGTTCTATCGGATTCAATGCAAGCTATGCTCAAGGCATGTGCTGGGATCCAGCATCCGATGCTATTTATATGGCAGCTTACAATGCTGGAACTTCAGCTGGTGAATTACGCTTATTTGATAAATTAACTGGTAATACAGCCGTAATGGGTTCATTACCTGGTGAAATTGATGGATTCGCATTCCCAGGTAGCGGAAGCAAATGGTTAAGTATTGATCCGAAAACAGGTATTATTCCTGCCGGAGCTTCACAAGATGTAACCGTAACTTTGGACGGAAATTATATTCCTCCTCAGAAAGATTACACCTTAACCGGAAACATTAACTTTACTTCTGATCCTAACGTTGCTACTATTGCTGTTCCTGTATCCTTTACTGTTAGAGGTGACATTTATGGTATACTTACTGGTACAGTAACACACAATGGTGCTAATGTTCCTAATGTAACTGTAACAGCTTCTAAATCTGGTAATACTTACACAGCTACTTCTGGTGCAGACGGTGTTTATTCGTTCCCGCAGATTTTAGGTGGTACTTATGATGTTACGGTTGAAGCAGTGGGTTACAACCCATTCTCAACTACCGGCGTTGTAATTACTGGTGGACAAACCACTACATTACCTATTGCTCTTAACGCTCCTGTTATGTATGTTAATCCTACTACTCTTACCGTTAATGTTCCTATCGGAACAACCAAAGATGAAACAATCGTTGTTGGTAACTCCGGTAATGGTGATTTAGATTGGAATTCTACTTTAGTTACTAACGGAAAACGTTCCACAGCTCCTCTTCAGTTTACTGCTGAACCGAGAATTGGTGGAAGCGCAACTGGTGATGCAAGCCCAATGCAAACAATAACAGCAGGAACTCCGATTCGTGCTTTATGGGATATCTTGTATTCATTCAACGGTAACTATGCTGCTCAACCTGGTGTTGAAACAGATGGTCAATATATCTATACTTCATCATGGCAAACGGGCTACGGCTCATGGTTCCATAAATATGACCTGAATGGTAACTGGATTGAAGATTTTGATATCGCCGGCGCAACCGCTATCCGCGACTTAGCTTACGATGGTCAATATTTCTATGGCGGAGCTAACACTTCGACTATTTATCAGATGGACTTCACCAATAAAGTTTTGGTTGGTACAATCAATACTACTGTTGCCGGAGTACGTCATATTGCTTATGATTCACAAAACGACGGCTTCTGGTGCGGCGGTTGGAGCGATATTCAACTTGTTAACCGTAGTGGAGCAATCATCAATAGTGGTTCTACCGGATTAAGCGGAATGTATGGCTCAGCTTACGATCCTTGGACAGCCGGTGGTCCTTACCTCTGGATATTCGATCAGGGTGGAAACGGTGTTGACATTCATCAGTACAGCATTGCCAATGGCGCTTTAACCGGTGTTATGCACGATGCTTCTGACATTCCTGGTTTCTCTGCTGGTAACAGTCTTGCTGGTGGCTTATGTATTTCCAATACAGCCGTTGCTGGTAAAATTGCCCTTATTGGCAGTATTCAGAATGATCCTGAAACGATCTTTGCTTATGACTTAGGCGAAGCTACCGCTCCTTGGATTACACGCACACCTGCTTCAGGAACTATTACTCCTGGTGCAACTCAGCCTGTAACTGTTCATTTTGATGCTACAGATCTCGCTCTTGGAACCTATACCGCAAGTATTACTTATACTTCCGATCCTAACGTAGGTACCATTACAGTTCCTGTAACTCTTAATGTAGTTAATTCTGGTCCTCAAACAACCGTTACTATTGGTACACTTTCTAATGTTGTAGCTGGTCCTATTTCTGTTCCTGTTCATGCTGCATTAATCAGCAATATGGGTTCATTCCAGTTTACTGTTGAATATGATCCTACATTGATGACCTATACCAGTGCTTCTGATTGGTATACCGGTATTGATGCAGTTACCATTGGCGAACCTACCCCAGGACATCTTACTTTTGTCTGGGCTGGTGAAGCCGCAGGTATTGATATTCCTGATGGTAATTTCTTCAACCTTAATTTCACATGGTTAGGTTCTACCTCTACTTCTAATGTAACATGGAGCGATAATCCAACCCCACGTGAATTTGGTGATTACAATGGTGTTATTTTCACACCTACGTATGTAAATGGTTCGGTTCACGGTATTGATGGTAGTCTTCCTACACTTACTATTACAGATAATATTACTAATGCTCCTGGCGCGTTTACAGTTTCTGTAAATGCTAAGAACATTGTAAACATGGGTTCATTCCAGTTTACCATTGAATACGATCCTTCTGTTATGTCTTATACCGATGTAACCAACTGGTATGCCGGAATTGAAGCCGTTACTGTTGGTAATCCTTCAGCCGGACATATTACTTTTGTTTGGGCAGCTGACATGAATGGAATTAATATTCTCGAAAATAAATTCTTCGATATTAATTTCAATTGGTTACTTTCTTCCAGTAGGACAGAAACTCATGTTACCTGGAGCGATAATCCAACTCCTCGCGAATTCGCTGATTATGACGGAAACATTTTTGTTCCTAATTATATTGACGGAAAAGAAATTGGACCTCCGAATGGTATTCCTGAAATTGGATCTGCTTCCAATTCGGTATCTCCTAACCCAGCTTCTGACTTTGTTAATATCAAAGCATCCAATGATATCCGCACTGTACAAGTTATGAATAATTTAGGAATGGTTGTTTCTTCTGTGAATATTGCTCAGGAAAAGACTGTTAACCTGAATACTTCTAACTTAAGCGCTGGTACATATTTTGTACGCTTTGTTTCTGAAAATGGTAAGACAACCGTTAAAAAGCTTGTCATTATCAAATAATCATTAAATTGATATTCCTTAAGGGGTCTCTTTTGAGACCCCTTTTTTTATTTATACAGGACGTGTATTTTCACTGATTTACAAAATGCGGCTAAGGATTGCCTTGGAAGGACTCCGTCCTGTAAAGGTTTGACAGAATTTATGGTCGTCCCTCGTCCTTCGTCTCTCGTCTCTCCCTCGCTCTTGTCCCTCGCCTCTCGTCCTTTGTCCCTTGCCTCTTGTCCCTCTCTCTCGCCCTTTTCCCTTGTCTCTTGCCCTTTGTCCCTCGTCTCTTGTCCCTCGTCTCTTGTCTCTCGTCTCTTGTCCCTCGTCCCTCGCCCTTTGTCTCTCGTCTCTCGTCCTTTGTCTCTCGCCCCTCCTCCCATCAATCTAAAATTAATATCTTTGCAGAAAAATTATTTATACCACCACCACCATGTTTTCAGTAAACAACCTTTCCATCCATTTTACCGGCGAATATCTTTTTGATGATATATCTTTTAATATCAACGACAGAGACAGGATAGGCCTGGTGGGAAAGAACGGAGCGGGAAAGACCACCCTCCTGAAAATTATTGCCAAAAAGCTGGAGCCGCAAAGAGGGACGATAGTTATTCCTTCGGGCGGCACCATAGGCTATTTGCCGCAGGAAATGACCATCAGCAGCACCGACAAGGTGTTTGATGAAGCCATGAAAGCTTTTGCCAAAACCCTGAAATATAAATCAGATATTGAAAAATACACCCACGAAATAACCCATCGTACCGATTTTGAATCGGTGGAGTATTCAAAGCTGATTGAAAAGTTAAACGACGCTAACGAACATTTCCAGATGATGGGCGGCCAGACCATGGAAGCCGAAACCGAAAAAGTGTTGCTGGGGCTGGGTTTTCTGCCCGAAGAATTTTCGTTACCCATCAGCAAATTCAGCGGTGGCTGGAAGATGAGGGTGGAGCTGGCCAAAATCCTGCTCCAGAAGCCCGATTTAATCCTGTTGGACGAACCTACAAACCATCTCGACATCGAGTCCATCCAATGGCTCGAGTCGTTCCTGAGCGATTACTATGGCGCTGTCATCATTGTTTCGCACGACAGGGCTTTCCTCGACAACGTAACCCAGCGCACCATCGAAATTTCCTTAGGAAAAATCTACGACTTCAAAGCCTGCTATTCCGATTATGTGGTGTTGCGTCAGGAAAGTCGCGAGCTGCAAACGGCAGCCTTTAACAATCAGCAACGGCAGATTGCCCAGATCGAACGTTTTGTGGAACGCTTCCGCTATAAAGCCACCAAATCGCGTCAGGTTCAGTCGCGGATAAAACTGCTGGATAAAATGGATCGTGTGGAAATAGAGGATATTGATGCATCGTCAATACATTTTAGATTTCCTCCGGCCCCTCATGCCGGTAAGATAGCGCTGGAAGCAAAAAATCTGACCAAACGTTTTGAAAATAAATTAGTCCTCGATAAACTCGAATTTTCTATTTTATCGGGCGATACCGTGGCTTTTGTTGGGAAAAATGGAGAGGGAAAAACCACCCTTTCCAAAATAATTGTTGGCGAACTGGATCATGAAGGCGAGTTAAACTTGGGGCATAATATCAAAATCGGATATTATGCGCAAAGCCAGGCCGATTTGCTCGATGCCGAACGAACGGTATTTGAAACCATAGACGACATTGCCGTTGGCGATATTCGCCCAAGGGTGCGCAATATCCTGGGTAGTTTTCTGTTTAGCGGCGAAACCATTGACAAGAAAGTTAAAGTGCTTTCGGGTGGCGAAAAAAGCCGGCTTGCGCTTGCCCGCTTGTTGCTTTCGCCGGTCAATTTGCTGGTGCTCGACGAACCGACCAACCATCTGGATATGCAAAGCAAGGATATTCTGAAAAATGCCCTGCTGCAATATGATGGCACGCTGATCATCGTTTCGCACGACCGCGACTTTCTTCAGGGATTGACCAAAAAAGTGTTTGAATTTAAGAATCGCACCATCAAACAATATTACGGCGATATCTACGACTTCCTCGACAGCCATAAAATTGATTCTCTGAAAAGCCTCGAAGCGGCAAAAAATACCGTGAAATCCAAGGCTGTTTCCGATATGCCTTCCGATAACAAAATAAACCGTGAAAAGAAAAAACTTCACGAAAAGGAAGTTCGTAAAATACAGAACCTGATTAAAAAATCGGAGGAACAGATTGAAGTTCTGGAAAAGGGAATCAAGGAAATGGACGTGATTTTAATGAATCCCGATAGTTTTAAACAGGCGATGAGTTCAGCCGATATTTTCCGTGATTACGATGAAGCAAAACGAAAATTAGATGCAGAAATGAGCCGCTGGGAAAAATTGCATCAGGAAGTGGAAGCGCTCGAAAATTCCTGAAACACGCTTCATCGAACGGGGCTGACTTTTTTCCCCGGTTGGTAAACGAACGCATTCTTAACCTTTTTCCTGAAAAGAGAGCTTTCTCCCTGCGGTCGAAATGACAGCCCACAAGATAGTGGTAAAAGAGGGAGAGTGGGCGGCGCAGCCGCCCACTCTCCCTCTTTTTCTTTTCTTCAGCAACGACCGTCATTTCGACCGAAGGGAGAAATCTCTAACAGCGAACATCGTCCTGAGAAGTTTGATAGTATTTCAATAAATCCTGGATGGGGTGAGTATTTTTTCCCCGGTTGGTAAACGAACTCACCCCCGACCCCTCTCTTGAAAAGAGAGGGGCGCACAAGGAATCAGGATTAGTTGAAAATTGAAAAGGTGAATTAAAAGACAAATAATAAACAGGTGAAATATCCTCAAAGGAAAGTGTTGGTAACCGAAAGTGACTTTGTTAGAGATTTCTCCCTGCGGTCGAAATGACAGCCCACAAGATAGTGGTAAAAGAGGGAGAGTGGGCGGCGCAGCGCCCACTCTCCCTCTTCTTCTTTTCTTCAGCAACGACCGTCATTTCGACCGAAGGGAGAAATCTCTAACGGTGTGCCTCGTCCTAAAAAAGGTTGACAATATTTTAATAAATCCTGAATGGGGTTGACTCTTTTTCGGTTTTTTATCAACCTATTTTAGGATAAGGTAGCTGTCGAGTAATTTCAGGATGATACAATTCCGGGAGTTCTGGAAAACATTCCGGGAGCTCAATAAAAGTTTCCGGGAGCTCAATAAAAGTTTCCGGGAGCTCAATAAAAGTTTCCGGGAGCTCAATAAAAGTTTCCGGGAGCTTAATAAAAGTTTCCGGGAGCTTAATAAAAGTTTCCGGGAGCTCTGTAAAAGTTTCCGGGAGCTCTGTAAAAGTTTCCGAGAGTTCTGGAAAGTATCCCGATGCTTCTGGGAAAGCTTCCGGGGATTCTGGTAAACTGCCCGGGAACTTTGGCAGGAAGGCTTGTCAGCCGGGGAGGGGTTTATGATTCCCGTTTAAGCAATTGTTGGGCAAACTGCCGTAGCTCGGATTTTCTCTCTTCTTCCACGGCAATGGCGTCAAGATTATCCATGGATTGACGGTAGTATCTGTCCATTTCATTTTCGGCAAAATCTTTTATTTTCAGCGTTTCGTAAATATGTTTTACTTCCCTGTATTTTGTTTTTTCATCAAAATAGGTTCCGCTGAAATAATGTTGAAGCGCAAGCAGGTCGTTACCTGTGGCAAGTTCAAAAGCTTTGAGATAAAGGAAAGTCTTTTTATTGCTCGCGATGTCGCCACCGCAATGTTTACCAAACGTCGCTTCATCGCCAAACACATCCAGCAAATCGTCTTTAAGCTGAAAGGCGAGACCAATATTTTCGCCAAAGCGGTAAATGTTTTCGGCTTCTTTGTCCTCGGCTTCTGCAATGATAGCTCCGGTTTTCATGGCGGCAGCCGGAAGCACCGCCGTCTTTAGCCGTATCATATTGATGTAATCGGCAATGGTAACGTCGGAGGAGGTTTCAAAATTCATGTCGTATTGCTGTCCTTCGCACACCTGACGGGCGGTAAGGTTAAAAAGACTAAGTATTTCGGGAATAAGCCGGATATCTGTTTTGATCAGATAATCGTAAGCCATGGCAAACATGGTGTCGCCCGAAAGAATGGCAATGTTGGTATTCCATTTCTGGTAAACCGTTTCCTTACCGCGTCGCAAAGGAGCCTTATCCATGATGTCGTCGTGCAGAAGGGTAAAGTTGTGGAAAATCTCTATTCCCAAAGCCGGATTCACCGCCTTTTCGATGTCGCCATAAAAAAGTTCGCAGGCCATCAGCGTAAGCACGGGACGCATGCGTTTCCCGCCAAGGGAAAAGGTATAGGCGATGGGCTCGTACAATTCCGCAGGCAGAAGGTTGAAATTTTGTCCGGCTAAAGCAGTTTCAACTTTTTTAAGCAAATCGTTATAACTGTGCATGACGATGGTTTTAAAAGAAATAGTGTTTACTCGGCAAGTTGAATAAGATAATCGCCATAACCACTTTTGAGTAGTGGCTGAGCAATTTCGATCAACTGGTTCCGGTTGATATATCCCATCCTGAAGGCAATTTCTTCGATACAGCCAATTTTCAAACCCTGGCGTTCTTCGATGACTTCTACAAACTGCGATGCCTGTAACAGTGAGGTGAATGTACCGGTATCTAACCAGGCCGTTCCACGACTAAGTTTACCCACCTTAAGCTTGTGCTGTTCGAGATAATACCTGTTGACGTCGGTGATTTCGTATTCACCGCGGGGGCTCGGTTTAATGTTTTTAGCCACTTCAACCACCGAATTATCGTAAAAATATAATCCGGGCACGGCAAAATTGGATTTCGGTTTATTGGGTTTTTCCTCTATGGAAATAGCGTTCAGATCGGAATCAAATTCCACTACGCCGTAACGTTCAGGATCGGAAACATGATACGCAAAGACCACTCCGCCTTCAGGATCGTTATTTTCCTGCAAAATATTTTGTAAGCCACTTCCGTAAAAAATATTATCGCCTAAAATCAAAGCCACTTTCTCCTTGCCGATAAATTTTTCGCCGAGGACAAAAGCCTGGGCCAGTCCATTGGGTACTTTTTGTTCTTTGTAGCTGAACGAACAACCCAGCTGGCTGCCGTCGCCAAGCAATTTCTCAAACTGTGGCAGGTCGTGAGGCGTCGAAATGATTAAAACTTCGCGTATTCCTGCCATCATCAGTATGGATAAAGGATAATAAACCATGGGCTTATCATAGATGGGCATGAGCTGTTTACTCACTGCAAGCGTTAACGGATGCAATCTGGTGCCGGAGCCTCCGGCTAAAATAATTCCTTTCATGTGTATGTTTTTTAAAAATTATTTTTTTTCATCACTTTCCTCCGGTTCTTCCAACATCTGAAGCATCGGTTGTCGTATAAATTGCCGGGTGTTCAGTCGTTTCTCCAACGAAAGCAGTATGGCCGGTAAAACCAACAGGTTGGAAATAGCAGAGATCATCAATGTAATGGATATTAGTATTCCAAGCGCTTTCGTCCCGCCAAAGCTTGAAGCTACAAAGATGAAAAATCCGCAGAACAAAACTACGGCAATATATACCATGCTTAACGCGACTTCTCTTACCGTATTGGAAACGCATTTCGATCGGTCGCCGTTGCCTGCCTTCCGGAGTTGGTTCCGGTATTCAGTGAGGATATATATGGTTCCGTCGGAAGCTATACCAAAAGCCACACTGAATATCAGTATGGTGGTTGGTTTGAACATAATTCCGAAAAATCCCATAATCCCGGCAGTGATAACCAACGGTACCAGCGTTGGGATATGCGAAAAAATGATGATGGAAATGGAACGGAAGAGCACGAGTCCGATAAGGAAAATCAGAATAATGGCGATAAAAAGACTGATAATAAGATGAGTGTATAAATAATCGTTTCCTTTCAGAAAAACAAGGCTATGACCGGTTAATGAAACATTGTAATCCTTGGGGCTGAATATGGAATCCACCTTGGGTTGAATCTGGTGCAACAATACTTTCATGCGTTCGGAGCCTACGTCAGCCATCTGGTAGCTGATCCGGGTTATCTGCCGCGAACTGTCGACAAATGATTTGAATTTATTTTCCTTACCCGTCATCGTTCCGCCGTAGTCGGATAACTTTTTCAATTCCATCAAAGCCGGCAGATGATAATACTTAGAATTTCCGCCACGATAGCTCTGATAAGCAAAACATAAAGCTTCGGAAATGGATAATGGCTTGGAAAATTCAGGGTGTTTGGCTATTACTTTTTGCAGACTCTTGATTTTATAAAGAGTGGCGGCATCATTTTTCAGCAAACCGTTTTTCTCCTTGGTATCAACCATAATTTCAAAAGGCAAAACCCCATTAAAATTATGCTCAAAAAATCGCAGATCGGTATAAACGGGATTATTCTTCGGAAGATCGTCCACCACATACCCGATAAGCTTGATGCGATACATTCCGAAGATAGAAATCAGCGTAATAACAACAACAGTCAGGTAAATGGCTTTTCGCTGATGATGTACCAGATAATCTATCGTATCAACTATTTTATTAACCCGGGGTCCGGAGAGATGCCTTGTCCGACGGAGCGATGGAACCGGTAAATAGCTCAAAATAATAGTGATGAATACCATGGCAATAGCATACGTAGTCATCACATTAAGCGCCGCTATAACGCCAAATTCCATGAGCATCTTGCTTCGCGTAAAGTAAAAAACACCAAATCCGATGGCTGTGGTAATATTGGCTAAAAAATTGGAAAGCCCAACCTTGCTTACCATTACGGATAAAGCTTTCATTTTATTACCATGTTTCAGCAATTCTTCCTGATATTTATTGGTCAGGAAGATGCAATTAGGCAGACCGATAATTACGATTAAAGGCGCGATCAATCCGGTAAGTATGGTGATTTTATAGCCGAAAAGCTGGATAGTACCCAGCGTCCAGATTACCCCGATAGCTACCACCACCATGGAATAAATCGTCACGCGTAACGATTTGAAGAAGAAAAACAAAATAATGGCCGTTACCGCCATGGCAAGAAATATAAAAAGGATAAGCTCCGACGATACCAGACGCATGTATACGGTTCGGATGTAAGGCATCCCCGAATAGTGCATCTTTAGGTGATATTTTTGGCCGAATAAGTCAACCTTAGATTTGATATTATCCACCGTATTGATCCTCCCTTTCGAGTTCAACTTTTTATTATCGAAAGTAATGGTCATCAGCGTAGCGCCTGTTTTGGAATTGAAGGCCAGTCCTTCATAAAAAGGCAACGAACCAATCACGTTCCGGATGCTGTCAACCTCTTGTTGGGTGCTGGGTTTACGGGTAACTATCGGCTGAAAATCGAAACGTTTTAAACTATCGTTTCTGACGATGTTGTATAATTTGGCTATGGAAAGTACATCTTTTATGCCATCAATTTTTTTAATATCCTCACCCAACGTATACCAGTCGTTGAATTTTTGAAGCTGGTAAAAGTTTTTATCCTCAAATCCGATTACAAAAATATTCCCATCCTCACCGAAAGTCTTCTTAAAATTGGTATAGTCAATCATGGCCTTGTCGGTAGTAGGCAAGGGACGAACTAATTCGTAAGAAAGTTCAATTTTTGAAGCTTCCCATCCCATGAAGGCTGTAATCAATGCAAGAATGATTAAAAAGACAGCCCTGTTTCTTAACATTAAGTGTGCTAATCGAGTCCACATAATTATATTCTAAACAACAAAAATTTAACAGTTTATCTTCCGGATAGTCTTATCAGAAGACGAATCGACGAAGATAATATTTTAATGATAAACATGAAACTAAAAAATGTGTAATTTCGTATCCTTATTTTCAAAAAAGCGATGATAAAAATTTTGTTTATTGATACTGCCCATCCATACCTGATGGAAGAATTAACCCGCATGGGTTACCAGTGTGATTGTTTTGAAGATTATAATGCTACGGATTTTAAACGGATTATTCATCAATACGATGGAATTATTATCCGGAGTAAAATCAAACTCAATCAGGATATTCTTTCCAAAGCAAGCAAGTTACGGTTTATTGCAAGGGTAGGAGCGGGTATGGAAAATATTGACCGGGAATATGCCGAAAGCAAAGGAATTATCTGTCTTAATGCCCCCGAAGGCAACCGGGATGCCGTGGGCGAACATACCTTGGGCATGTTGCTCTCGCTGCTAAACCATCTCAACCGGGTTGACCGGGAAGTAAGGCGCGGAATCTGGATACGCGAAGGCAACCGCGGTACGGAAATTAAGGGGAAAACTGTGGGAATTATCGGGTATGGTAATATGGGCTCGGCTTTTGCCCAACGACTGAAAGGCTTTGAAGCCCAGGTGATTGCCTATGATAAATACAAAACCGGCTATTCCAACGATTTAGTTACCGAAAGCGCCATGGATGAACTTTTTGAAAATACCGACATCCTGAGCCTGCATGTTCCCTTGACCGAAGAAACGGATTACCTGGTTAATGATGATTTTCTAAAAAAGTTTAAAAAGAATATTTATCTGATCAACACTTCACGTGGAAGGGTGGTAAAAACTGCTGATTTAGTCAAAAATATGCAAGAAGAGAAGGTGCTTGGCGCTGCCCTCGATGTGATGGAATACGAAAAGCTTTCGTTCGAAAATATAGAAACGGCAAAACTACCTCCGGCATTTCAATACCTCATTCAGGCTGATAATGTCATTCTTTCGCCTCACATTGCCGGCTGGACGATAGAATCGAATTATAAATTGGCAAAAGTATTAGTGGATAAGATCAAAAAATTGATGGAACTTGATTCTATTCATTAATTTTTATAAGAAAAATGAAAAGGACGTACGGTTAATTAATAATTTATAATAGCACAAAGTATCTCAAAGTTTTGGCACAAAGTTTCTCCAAGTTAAAATAACAGTTATGAATGAAAACGAAATCAGTAAAATCATTCTCGATTGTGCGTTTAAAATACATACGACACTTGGTTCCGGTTTGTTAGAGCGTGTATATAGAGAATGTTTAGCATTTGAATTACAAAGGAATGGTTTGTTTGTTGAACAGGAAAAAGGGTTACCTGTGATTTATGAAACGGTTAAACTTGATTGTGGATATAGAATTGACATCTTAGTTGAGAAAAAAGTTATCGTAGAACTAAAGGTTGTTGAAAATTTTACGGATGAGCATATTGCTCAAACATTAACGTATATGAAATTTTCTGGATGTAAGCTTGGTCTATTGCTTAATTTTTACAAAAGATCTCTTAAAGACGGCATCAAACGGCTTATCTTGTAAAAAATATGATTTTAAAACACCACAAAGCATCTTAAAGCTTTTTCTCAAAGTTTTACCAAGTTAAAGATTTCTTATCACTATTGGCCGATGAATTTTTATATCATCCCATACGGGATTCAGGTTAATTTATAAACAATCTTCTACCCATCTTTTATCCCTACGGGATAGTTCCATTAGGAACTCAATATCGGTAGAAAAAGAAAGTAACCCATCCATTCACAAGTCCCGTACGGGACGTTATAAATCAATGATTTCATAACGAATAAAGAATTTTTATCGGACAACAATGATTTCTTATAGAAAACATTGAGTAACTTTGTGCCAAAACTTAGTGAAACTTAGTGTTCCTACAGTACGGTTGTTTATACTCTACCAGTTCAATATTTTCTTAAAATCGTAGTACTCAGGATTGGGAACATATTTCTTTGCAGCTTCGTAGTCTTCCGGTGAGAGGTATTGCAAACCGTCTTCAAACACCATTTTTGCTTTTTGGCCGTTCATATTTACCAATCGTGGACGTACCTTGCCGTTTTCGTCTTCCACATCCTTGAGAAAGAGCGGATGGATGTCTCCTTTTTGGTCGGATGTTACCATGCAGCCCGTCAGTCCCTGATCGAAGAGATGTTTTACGCCTATTCCCAACAGGGAACAATACATCAGATCGAAAGCCGTAGGCGCGTGGCAACGGAGTTCGTAGCCCAGTTCCACCGGCCGGCTTTTGATGCTTACTTTTATTTCTTTAAGTTTATTCTGGAGGATAACATTAAAAATATGCGCTTTGCTCACGTTGCCCAATTCGGGATGGCCGTGTTCGTCGTACGAAAAATTGATGCCGCTCAACAGGATTTCCTCGTCGGTCATAAAATGGAAAACACCTTCGCTCACCACGGCAACGCCATAACCTATATTCAGAATTTTGCGCTTAAGCATAGCCGAAATGATCAACCGGATAATCTTATCGAAAGTAACGCTTGTTTTATTGAACATCTCCGGGATAATAATCATCGGGAAATGGCAGGCAGCGCCGATACCGAAAGCCAGATGACCAGCTTCGCGGCCCATAGCCGAGATCACAAACCAGTTGCCACTGGTACGGGCATCCTCGTAAACGGTGGAAGCTATGCGGACGCCTTCTTCTTTTGCCGATTCGTAGCCAAAGGTGGGATTGCCTTCGGGCAAAGGCAAATCGTTGTCAATAGTCTTGGGAACGTGGATATTTTGAATCTTGATGTTGTTAGCCTCAAGGTATTTCGAAATACGGTTAGCCGTAGACGCTGTATCGTCGCCACCAATGGTTACCAGGAGTTTTACGTTGTTTTTTACAAAAAAATCGGTATTAAACTCCGAATCTTTGGGCCTGTAACGGCTCATCTGCAATGCTGAACCTCCGCGATTGACGATGTTATCGGCAAAAGCAAATGTTAAATCTTCAGTATCGGGATCGCCCGAAAACAAACTTCTATAGCCACCATGCATACCAATGATGCGATAACCCGCTTTTAAAAATACTTTAACTACTGTACCTATGACCGAATTGATACCGGGAGCAGGACCGCCTCCGCAAAGGATAACGATGGATTCTTTCATTTTTTATATAAATAAATTAAGGCTGTAAAAATAGAAAAATATCAGCGATAAGCAGTGCAATAACTGCGATTATTTTTATGCGGTGAACCGGGATTTTTTGTAATTTCGTTGTTCATAGCACGTTTAATCCAATTTGTCATCAAAGAATTAGTTAACACCCAGGGTATCGTTTTTAGCCGGATAAAATATTCGGAAACCAGCGTTATTGTCCGTATTTATACCCGCCGTTTTGGATTGCAAAGCTACATCATTAAGGGGGCAAGAAGCAGCAAATCAAAAATAAAGATGAATCTGCTGGGACATTTATCCCTGGTTGAGATTATTGTTTATCATTCTGAAAGGAAACAACTTCAGCACCTGAACGAAATCCGAAGCGCTTTCAATTTTTCATCCATCCCTTTTGATGTTCGCAAAAGCTCCGTCATCCTTTTTCTGAACGAAATACTGAATAAATCCATCATTGAGATCGAACATAACCCTAAACTTTTTGATTTTATTTTCCATACTATCCAGTTTTTCGACATTACCGAAGAACATTTTGCCGATTTTCATCTCCTTTTCATGCTTCAACTGAGCAAATATCTTGGCTTCTTTCCACGGGGAAATTTTTCGGCGGCTCAACGGGTATTTGATCTGAAGGAAGGTGTTTTTACTACGTCAATTCCCGATCATCCCTATTTTATCGATTCTCCGCTTTCCGATGTCTTGTTCCGGATGATGAATACCGGGTTCGACCAAACGGAATCCCTGAAAATTACCGCAGGGGTCCGCAGGCAATTGCTCGAAACGCTGATAATCTATTACGGATTGCATCTGCCTACGTTTGGCGATATCAAATCGCACGAAGTGCTGAAAGTGGTTTTAGGTTAGATTTTAGACGATGAACAAATCCGCGGCGATGCGGTCGGCAAATAACTTTCCTTGGTTGGTAAGTAATAATACCCCGTTTCTATTATCCAACATGGCATCGGCTATATATTTACCGGATGCTTCCATGAGATGTTCTGCGTATTGCTGTCCGAATGCATCGTTCACGGTTTGGATGCTGCAACCCCACATCGTCCGGATGGAAGTCATCACATATTCGTTGTATTGCTGGTCGGAGGTGAGGATTTCGCGTTCAAAGGGCAAATGTCCGGCGTCAATAGCTTTCAGATAATTGCTGATGTTTGCCGTATTCCATTGCCGCGAGTTCAGGTTGAAGGAATGTGCCGAGGGACCAATGCCCAGATATTTTTCCCTTTTCCAATAGGATGTATTATGACGGGAATACCGGCCTGGCAGGCAGAAGTTGGATATTTCGTAATGTTGGTAGCCGTTCCGATTCATCCATTCCATCATTTGCTTAAAATGGAGGATGCTTTGTTGTTCGTCTACGGCAGGCAGAATGTTTTGCCGGATTTGTAGGTGGAGCGGGGTTTTTTCTTCCACCGTCAGTGCATAAGCTGAGATATGAGGGATACCCAGGTCAAAAGCCATTTTGAGGTTGGTTTCCCAGTGTTTCTCGGTCAGGGTGGGGATGCCATAAATAAAGTCGATGCTTAGGTTGCCGAAGCCGGCGTCCTGTGCCATTTTTATGGCATCTGCTGCCTGTTGACCGTTGTGTATCCGCCCTAAGTATTTGAGGTCGTCGTCGAAAAAGGATTGAATACCGATGCTCAGCCGGTTGATGCCAAGAGCTTTCCACTGATTGAGTTTATCGCTGGTAATATTATCAGGATTGGCTTCGAGGGTAATTTCCGGATCGGGAACAACAGGGATATGATGATAAATAGCTTTGAGCAAACTGGCAATTTCCACCTTGTCGAGTAACGAGGGCGTACCTCCGCCGAAGTAGATGGTGCCAAGTGTTTGCCCTTCCAAATAATATTGTTGCAATTCAATTTCCATGGCAAGGGCGGCTACCACATCGGTTTTTTGCCCAAGCGTAGCTACCGAAAAGAAATTGCAATAGCGGCATTTCTGACGACAAAAGGGAATGTGGATATATATGCCAGGCATAGCATTGATTTTTAAAAATACAAAATTAATTATTTTTTAGCGACTTTTCATTTTCAGGATAAGAACCTTAATGCGGGCATGCTGAATTTATCATCGAAATAAATTCTTTTTTGGGATAATTTGAATATTGTCATTCCCTCCTGTAATGAAGGAATCGTGGAATTCAACATAGCTATTTCTCCTTGTAGAAATAGGTTATGCGAAAAAAACGTAGTTATTTCTACTGGTAGAAATAGGTTATGCGAAAAAAACGTAGTTATTTCTACTGGTAGAAATAGGTTATGCGAAATGAACGTAGCTATTTCTACTGGTAGAAATAGGTTATGCGAAAAAAACGTAGCCATTTCTACTGGTAGAAATAGGTTATGCGAAATGAATGTAGCCATTTCTACTGGTAGAAATAGGTTATGCGAAAAAAACGTAGCTATTTCTACTGGTAGAAATAGGTTATGCGAAAAAAACGTAGCCATTTCTACTGGTAGAAATAGGTTATGCGAAATGAATGTAGCCATTTCTACTGGTAGAAATAGGTTATGCGAAAAAAACGTAGCTATTTCTACTGGTAGAAATGAGTTTTATGAAATCAACGTAGCGATTTCTCCTTATAATAATAAAACCGACGAATTTATTATTAAACTTCTCAATCTAAAATCTGCAATCGGATAATCTGCAATTATCTGAAAAAAAAATCCCGCCGGTTATAACCAACGGGATTTTTTATATGGATGGCGTTAAATTACTTTATGTCAATTACCATAAAGGATTCCCATTCTTTTACACTGTCGCGGCTGGCGTTAAGAATATACTTAGCGTCCTTATCGGCGGTAACATATTTGCCGTTATTTCCCTTCAGTGCTATCCAACCTTCAGAAACGGGTACTAAAGTAAATGTTTCCCAATCTTGAGCAAGAATGCTTTTTGCGGCTAAAACGCCGGTTTTTGGATCGATACCAACGTATTTGTCGTTATAGGCTTTGATATTAACTTTGCCATTACCAAGGTCGATAAGGGTAAACACTTCCCATTCGCCGGCTGCAGTACTTGTAGAAAACAGTTGGTTCCCTTTATTTTTATCTGTTTTAACATATTTTTCGTGATACGACTTCAGATAAATTTTTTTGCTTTGTGGTGCTTGTCCTTCTGTTTGTGAATAAACCGATAATGTTGCCACTGCGAATAACATTACCAAAATAGCTGATAAAAATGTACTTTTTTTCATGATTATATTTTTAAAATTTTTTAAACGCTGATAGCCCTCGCCGTCCTGTATTATCAGGATACCGCCAGCGTTTATGATTGTTTATTTTCCATATAAGCGAGGTTCAAATGGTCATTAATTTTTACAAAAATATGATAAAAATCAATTTCAAATTATTTTCTCTAAAAATTTAATCAACAATAAATGTGTTGAACGAAAAGGCTTTTAAATCGGCCGAAAATGATTTATTGCCTATTTTTATAACTACATTTTTGTTCTGTTTATTATTGTTGGAAGTTACAATAATAATCTTTCCATCCGGATTCTGAAATGCAATGATATCCCGGCTTAAATCCGAAGTGTTCAGGTTATGCGCACCGGAATCAATAAAATGGCTGAAGTGCTTCATCAGGTAAAATTCGGGAGTAAACGTAACCTTTTGGGTGCGCTGGTTAATTACTATCATTGCGTTTTGTTTCCATCCCCAGGTACTTTTCCCGCTTTGATCGAGTATCATATTCCAATACATATAGGAATTAGCTCCACGGGATAAGTAAAATTTCATCAGTCCGAACGTATGCCGGGCGGCGGCCCAGTCGTTTGAACCATTGCCGCATTCCGTTTCGGTCTGCATAATTTTCATCTTAGGATATTTATAATGAGCTTCAGTCAGAGCGCCCCTTCCTCCCCATTGGAAGCCCATACCTTTGATATATTTACTACTTATCGGATCAGAAAGTATTGTATCTATTTTTGCAATACTCGGTCGTTCGATAGTACCTAACCATATTTCCGTTGACAAGCCATCGCGGGTAAACTGCGGGCCTAAATAGCTACCGATAAAACGGTTCATGTCCGTGGTATTCCAAATACAACTTGGAAAAATCTGGCAGGAGTTAAATTCATTTTGAACATGTACGGCATAAACCTCAATTCCTTGTTCGCGATAAGCCGTAATGAATTTAGAAAAATAAACGGCATAAGCTTTCAGGGAAGCGTCGTCCATTTTGAAAAGCGTAACCCCTTTTTTGCCCTCGCAACAGCGTAAATCGTTTTTGCTCGATTTTTTGCAGGCATAATTATTGTTTGTCTTAAGCCATACCGGAGGACTCCATGGGGAAGCCCAAATGCGCAGGCCCGGATTATATTTTTTGGCTGCTTTAATATATGGGATCAGGCAGCGTTGATCGCGCTCGATGTTAAAATGTTTCATTTCATAATCGCCATATGTATCGTCGAGTGAATACCAGTTTTGTGCATAATCGCTGGCGCCAATGGGCATACGGCAAATGGTAAAGCAACATCCTTTTCCGGGCTGAAAAAGCTCTGAGAGTATAGAGTCCTGTGTGTTTTTGTCCAATGATTGAAGTGCATCCCAGCCTTTTTCGTTGAAACAGCCTCCAAATCCTTCAATGAGTTGCTGCGGTTTATCCGCGTATATCTCAACCTTGTCGGACGAAGTCTGTTCCGTTTGATTTATTGTAAGATCGGGCTGCCATTCCCATCTTGTGGTATTTGTACTGCTTATCCATTTCACCGTTTTACTCCCTTGGGTAAAGGCTCCCGACGAGAAAAACACAATGAGAAACGGCGTTAAAAAAATATTTTTTATGTTCATGATTAAGTTATTTATAGGGATTTGTCGGTGCTACATCCGGAAAACAAAAGCGATACGATCGATAAATGTTAGAAAGTAGATGATTTAAAGTTTAAAATCAGGTATTAATCCTTTTGCATAAGGATCGTTAACGATTTATTAATAAAAAACACCCGGCATATTTAATTCTATAGTGATAGATTAAACATGCCGGGTAACATACTTTTGGTATACGGATTATTTTTTAAGTATAGTAAATTCTACTCTTCGGTTTTGGGTTCTTCCTTCATCGGTGTCATTCGTTGCTACCGGTTTGGATTCACCATAACCTTTAGTTTTTATTTTATTTACAGCAACGCCTTCGCTGGTGAGATAATCCTTAACAGCATTAGCTCTTGCAAGTGAAAGTTTTGTGTTTACATCATTGGAACCTACATTATCAGTATGCCCAGCGACTTCAATTTCCAGGTTGGGATAGCTTTTAAAAAGCAGAACAACTTTATCCAGTTCGCCATACGAATCGGAAGTTAAGGTTGATTTTCCAGTCTGAAAGAAAATATTATTCAGTTTTACGGTTTCGCCAACGGTCATAGGCACTAAGAGTAAATCTCTATTGATACTCCCTGTAACTTCTGCAGAATTGACATTTTCGTAAACCGGAATAAAGTTAGATGCTTCGGCATGAAAAGCTACTTTTCCACCAGCAGGTATGCTCACCTGATAGTTTCCCGTAGAAGCGTCTGATTCTACTTTGGATAACGTATTGCCCGAAATCATATCTTCGGTGGTGATTTCTGCTTTAACAGGCGCTTTTGTTTTTGCATTTAAAACTTTACCTTTTATGGTAATGGTTTTATTTTCTACCGGTTTCGAGTCATCTTTCAATACGACAAGCATAAACGATTCCCATTCGCCTATGCTGGTTCGATTGGCAAAGAGCATGCCCTTTTTCTTGTTATCGGCGCATACATATTTGCCGTTAAATGCTTTTAATCCGATCCATTCGTCATTAACTTTTATCAAACTGAATTGTTCGGGGTCTCCTGCTTTTACGCTTTTGGCGCTAAGCTGTCCATCATTTTCGTTACTAACGGTTACGTATTTTCCGTTATGTGCCTTTAGTGCAACCTTGCCATTGGGCATTTCAATTAAAGTAAAAGTTTCCCACTCCTGAGCGATTTTTCGGTCAGCCACTAATTGATTGTTGATGTTTTTATCAGTACAAACATATTTTTCAAAATATGATTTTAGGGCAACCGTTTTTTGTGCCAGAGATGTTTGCCAGCTAAGACAAACAAATGTTGCGATTAGCAGCGTAATTTTAATAGTTGTTTTCATGTGGTTTTCGTTTTTAAATTAATACGGATTTAAATTAATGCAAAAATAAGAAATAAAATTTGATTTAAAAAAATTCTTCAAAAATCAGTTTTAAATGCTCATTCTATAAATCGTTTTACCCTCCATCCTGAACCGCAATAAGGAAAGCTTAGGATATAATCATTTTTTTTGGCATCTTTTTTCGTAAAATAATGCGGAAGGTTGTTCCCTGTTCCAGGGTAGAAGATTGAACGAAAATTTTGCCACGGTGATATTCCTTTATTATCCTTCGCGAAAGCGAAAGTCCTAATCCCCATCCGCGTTGTTTGCTGGTGAAGCCGGGCTGGAAAACGCTTTTAAATTTTGATTTCTGGATGCCTTTTCCGGTGTCACTGACGTCGATCACTATCGTACGGGCTTGTTCGGTGATGTCGATAGCAATTAATCCTTTGCCACTGATGGCATCTACGGCATTTTTGCAGAGGTTTTCGATAACCCATTCAAAAAGATGCAGGTTAATCGGAGCGAAGATAACAGCTTCAGGGCCTGGATTGATGGAATAGGTTACTTTTTTGGATGTACGCAATTTAAGATATTCTACCGATTCGTAAATTACGCTGACGATGTTTTCGGGTTTAAGGATGGTTGCCGAACCTATCTTGGAAAATCGTTCGGTGATGATGTGCAAGCGGTTAACATCCTTACTCAACTCGGTGATGGTTTCCCTATCCACATTGCTCAGTTTCAGCAATTCCACCCAGGCCATGATGGACGATAGGGGTGTTCCCAACTGATGTGCCGTTTCTTTTGCCAGTCCGGCCCATACCTGGTTTTGTTCCGAGCGCCGTGCCCAACTGAAAAGTTGATAAGCAATCAGGAGGAAAAGACCGATGATGACAAATTGGACATACGGATAATAACGCAACTGCGTAAGCAGGTAGGAATCTTTATAAAAGATATAACGCACGCCGACGTCCTTAATCGTAATACTAATAGGATCGTTCTGGGCAGCCATTTCTGCCAAGGTATGTCTTACGTACAGGCTGTCGCGCATCTTTTTAGCATCGAGGTTGCCCGATTCGATAACATTACGCATCGAGCTGTCGGTGATAATTACTGGCACGGAAGCAGAATTTAAAGCCACTTCTGAAAAAAACGATTTTACCAGGTCGTCCAGATATTTACGCAGGTCAGAAAAAAGGCGCGAATCCTTATAATAGAAATAGTTCTTGTTGCCACCAAAATAGCTGAACTTTATCGGCTTATAAATGGTAAATTGTTTTCGCAGCGAATCGTTCATCACCCTGACTTTACTTTCGTTAAAGTCAACATTTTTGGTGGAGAGTATTTTTCCTTTTTCGTCAGTAAGCACTACCGGGATAGAGGTATTATCGGCAATAATTTCGGAATAAAACGTGATGTCCTCTGTACTGCTCGCATTGATGAGTTTTTTAGTAGCTTCGGCAAGCAACTCCACACGATGGCGTTCTTCCTGCTGAATTTTGACAAAAAAATCGTTGGTATAGTTTACAAGGCTTGCCTTGCGGTGGATGGTTTCTGCCCAAGTGGTTATTTTACGACGTTCGTCTTTGGCTATTTTTTTTACCAGATTGTTGGTATACCAAAGCGAAAGGCATACAATGGCTATCCCTATAACGAAAAGTGTCCATTTAAAACGACGTTTTAAAATATATATATTCAAAATAAAAGGGCTATAATTTAGTAACGGGTAAAATTATAAAATATTTGCACGCAAACGCACACTCTTTGTTTTATTACCGAACACCAACGAAAATAGGCTGTCGGATAAATATCCATAAAACAGCAAGTTGTGATTTTGGCACAATAAATGATGTAATAAAACATTCAAAAATAGTTCGTTGTTAATATAATAGTGTTTTAAAGAAGACGTTAATAAATAGAACGATAGTATAAAATTTGCTCCAGGGAATGATTAATATTACAAATCTCCATAAATCGTACGACATGGGCAGCAACAAGCTCCATGTTCTTAAAGGTATAGAATTAGATATTGAAAAGGGCGAAATGGTATCCATTATGGGTTCCTCGGGTTCGGGTAAGTCCACGTTGCTGAATATCCTTGGCATACTCGATAATTACGACGATGGCGATTACCAGCTTAACGGAACGCAAATCAAAAACATGAGCGAAACCAAAGCAGCCATGTATCGCAATAAATACCTCGGTTTCGTTTTCCAGTCGTTTAACCTGATTCCATTTAAAACGGCTTTGGAAAACGTGGCTCTTCCCTTGTATTACCAAGGTATCCACCGGCGGAAACGCAATAAAATTGCCATGGAATATCTTGATAAAATGGGCTTAAAAGATTGGGCTGAACACCAGCCGAGCGAATTATCCGGTGGGCAAAAACAACGTATTGCCATAGCCCGAGCTATGATTTCCAAACCCAAAGTTATCCTTGCCGATGAACCTACCGGTGCACTCGATACTGCTACTTCCTATGAAGTGATGGGGCTTCTGAAAGAGATCAACAAAGAGGGTATTACCATCCTTATTGTTACTCACGAAAATGATATTGCCCATATGACCGACCGCATCGTTCGTATTAAAGACGGAATTATTGAAAATGGACATGAAACTCTTTAATTTCAACCGCTAAATTTCAACCCAATGTTTGACATTGATAAATGGCAGGAAATATTCAGCACTATCCAAAAGAATAAGTTACGTACTTTTCTTACCGGATTTAGTGTTGCCTGGGGCATTTTTATGCTGATTATTTTACTGGGCTCGGGCAATGGACTGGAAAATGCCGTCAAATATCAGTTTAACTCATCGGCTACCAACACCATATGGATGTGGAGCAATCAAACTTCTATGCCTTACAAAGGGCTTAAATCTGGGCGACCGATCAATCTGGAAAACGAAGATTACGATTTAATAAAAAATACCGAAAAGGGAGTAGATCAGATATCTTCCAGAAATTTTATCTGGCAGAATTCTACCGTTTCCTATAAAAAGGAATTTGGAAATTATGACATCTTTACCGTTTATCCCGATTATGGGAAAATTGAGCAGGTAGAAATCCTGGAAGGCAGATATATCAACACCATTGACATTGAAAAATTTCGCAAAGTTACCTGTATCAGTAAGGTAGTAAAAGAATTGCTTTTTAAAGGCGAACCCTGCATTAACAAATATGTGAAAGTAGCCGGAATTCCGTTCATGGTAGTTGGCGTATATACCGACCAGGAAAATGGTGATAACGGCAATAATCTACGTCAAATCTACGTGCCCATTACCACTGCCCAACGGGTATTTAATGGAAGCAACCACGTGCAAACCATCGCTTTTACGGTGGGAAAAGCCACCGTGGAACAGAGCAAACGCATTCAGGACGAGGTAAAAATGAAAATGGCTGCCCGCCACAAATTCGATCCGCAGGATCAGCGAGCAGTACAAATGTGGAATGCCGTAGAAGAATACAAAAAAGTGATGGATCTTTTCGCAGGCATCCGTTTATTCATATGGATTATTGGCATAGGCACCATCATTGCCGGTATTGTTGGGGTAAGTAATATTATGCTGATTGTTGTAAAAGAAAGAACCAAAGAAATTGGCGTCAGGAAGGCATTAGGAGCTACCCCATGGTCTATTATCAGCCTGATTTTGCAGGAGTCGGTACTCATCACAGGCTTTGCCGGATACATAGGTTTGGTGCTTGGAATTGGGGTTTTGGAATTAATTACCAAATATATGCCTCCGTCCGACTTTTTCCGCAACCCCGAAGCTGATTTTACATTGGCTGTGAGTGCAACATTCGTATTGATTATTGCCGGGGCTCTTGCCGGTTTTGTTCCTGCCCGGAGGGCAGCGGCTATCAAACCGGTGGAAGCTTTACGCGATGAATAATTTATTAAAAAGAAGATAATAAAAATATAATTAACGACAGAAAATGTTTGACCGCGATAGCTGGCACGAAATAATAGAAGCGTTACGCAAGAATAAAATCCGTACGTTCTTAACTGCATTTGGAGTCTTTTGGGGTATCTTTATGCTGATTATTATGCTTGGATCGGGCAAAGGACTGCAAAATGGTATTACCCAAGGATTTGGCGATTTTGCCACTAACAGTTTTTTTATGTGGACCCAAAAAACCGCTTTACCATACAAAGGATTCCCACGCAACCGCGAGTTCAATTTTAAAAACGACGATATACAGGCATTACGTGATAATATTCCGGAAATTGCAATTTTAGCACCCCGATTACAGGGTGGTGGTTCCCGCGGAGGTGATAACGTGGTGCGCGGTTTGAAATCGGGAGCTTTTACGATCAACGGTGATTATCCGGAATGGAACCTCATTGACCCGGTAACGGTTACTCAGGGGCGTTTTCTTAACCATATGGATTTGCTTGAAAAACGAAAAGTTGTTGTAATTGGTTCCAAGGTATATGATGCGTTATTTAAACCCGGCGAAAATTCGCTGGGGCAATATATCCGTATTCAGGGAGTATATTTCAGCGTTATTGGCACTTTTAAACCTCAAAATTCAAATGTAAACTTTGGAGGCGACAAAGATCAGAGTATTTTTATGCCGTTTACCACCCTTCAAAAAACATATAACTATGGTGATGTGGTAGGTTGGTTTGCCATAACTTCTAAGGAAGGTGTACCGGCATCCGTTGTGGAAAAGAAGGTGGTAAAACTGATGAAACAACGCCATAGCATTCATCCCGACGACGACCAGGCCATCGGCCATTTTAATCTGGAAGTCCAGTACAAAAAGATGAAAGGATTGTTTACCGGCATTAACGGACTCATCTGGCTGGTAGGCATAGGAACTCTGCTTGCCGGAGTAATCGGTATTAGCAATATCATGCTGGTTATTGTTAAGGAACGAACCAAAGAAATGGGTATCCGGAGGGCACTCGGTGCAACTCCGTCCAATATTATGCGTCAAATCATTGCTGAATCGGTTTTCTTGACCACCATGGCCGGCTATTTCGGTTTAGTAATAGGTGTCGGGTTGTTAGGACTTATCAATTTTCTGCTTACAAAAGCAGGAGGAGCCAAAGATACGATGTTTAAAAACCCTGAAATAGATTTCAATATTGCCGTGATAGCGCTCATTATTTTGGTGGTATCCGGTGTTCTGGCCGGTATTATTCCGGCAAGACGCGCCGTTAGGATTAAACCGATTGAAGCTTTGAGAGACGAATAATTTATAAAACATTAAAACACAATAATAATATAACCCCACTATTATTTAAGTAGAATATGAAAAAAATCATCAAAATCACCATCGGAGTTATTATTCTCGGCATTTTTGCCTGGACGCTTTTTTATCTTTACAAAAAATCCAGACCCAAACCGGTAGTTTACGAAACGCAAACGGCTATTATCACGAATATTATTAAAAAAACGGTAGCTACCGGCTCTATCGTTCCCAGGAAAGAAATTGAAATAAAGCCTCAGGTTTCCGGCATCATTCAGGATCTGTATGTTGAAGCTGGGAAAATGGTAAAAACCGGCGATCTGATTGCTAAAGTGAAAATTATCCCCAATATGCTTACGCTCAATGAAGCGGAATCACGGGTAAACCGGTCAAAGATTTCGCTGGATGATGCTAAGCAGGCCTACGACCGTCAAAAAATACTGTTTGATAAAAAAGTAATTGCTATTGCTGATTTTCAAAAATTTGAAATTGCGCTGATGACAGCCCGTGAAGAAGTGAATGCCGCTGAGGACAACCTTCAGCTTATCAAAGAAGGAATTACCCAAAAAGCCGGCACGACCACCAATACGCTTATCCGTTCTACCATTCAGGGCATGGTGCTTACCGTTCCGGTAGAGGTTGGAAATTCGGTGATTGAAAGCAATACGTTCAATGCCGGAACCACCATTGCTACCGTTGCCGATATGGGTGAGATGATTTTTAAAGGCAAAGTGGACGAATCGGAAGTGGGAAAACTTAAGGAAGGCATGGATCTTATTCTTTCGGTAGGAGCCATTGATAGCGATAAATTCAACGCCAAGTTGGAACACATTTCTCCAAAAGGTGTTGAAGAAAATGGTGCCATACAGTTTGAAATCAAAGCTGCCGTTAAACTTAGCAAGAGCCAGTTTATTCGTGCCGGATACAGTGCCAATGCCGATATTGTGCTTGCCCGCAAGGATAACGTACTTGCTATCCCCGAAAGCTTAATCCAGTTTAAAGGCGATAACGCTTTTGTGGAAATAGAAACCAAACCCCAGGTATTTGTAAAGCGTCAGATCAAAACCGGACTTTCTGATGGCATTAACATTGAAGTAATTTCCGGATTGAAAAAAACAGATAAAATAAAAGTGCTTAATACTGTCCCAGCTCAGGATACCGGGAAAAAATAAAAGAAAATAATAAGTTATCCTAAGGATGGTAATGTCAGCTAATTACCATCCTTTTTTTATTTATGATAAAAATAATTTTCAAAAAACTAATGATTTCGTTATACAACTAAAAAATTAGTTGTATCTTTGTAAAAGAAAATTTCTCTTTTTTTATACTAAATAACTAAAAAATTAGTTATACAACTAAGAAAAAAGTTTGAGTAGCGATACAAAAAAATAATAAACAGAAAATGAAAGAACTAACAAAAGCCGAAGAACAAGTAATGCAGATCATTTGGGAATTAAACAAAGGATTTGTAAATGATATTATTGCCCAATTGCCGGAACCCAAACCGGCTTACAATACCGTATCAACCGTTGTCAGGATTTTGGAAAAGAAAGGTTTTGTGGGTCATCGGGCGTATGGAAAAACGTACGAATATTTTCCCGTGGTTAGCCGGAAGGATTATACCAAATCATATTTCGGAACCTTTATGAACAATTATTTCGGAAATTCCTATCAGCAATTGGTTACATTCTTTTCAAAAAACGGAAACCTCAGCCTGAACGATCTGGAAGATATAAAATCATTAATGGAACAGGAAATTGAAAAACAAAAAAACTCAAAACCATGAACGCCCTGATTTTTTATGGAATAAAAGCAATGCTGTGTATGGCTGTTTTTTACGGCTTTTACCTGCTGCTGTTGCGGAAAATGACTTTTTTTTCTGTCAACAGGTTCTATTTACTCGGAACTCTCGTATTTTCATTCATACTGCCGTTTATTAGCCTGCCTTTTACCATACTAAAGGCTCCCGCAACAATGCTTCCGGAGATTTTTCTTAATCCGGTTGTTGTCGGAAATCGCCGGAATGAAATAGATACTGCGGTTCAAAGCAATGTATTAAGTTGGTTAACACTGATATATTGTTCCATTACCGCCATTTTCCTCCTGCGCTTGATGCTGAATATCTTTTATATTTTCCGGCTTTATCATAACGGCAGCGTTGTGCAACGGAAAAGTCGCCGGATTGTAAAAACCCGAGAAAATATAGCTCCCTTTTCGTTTTTCAACCTGATTTTTATTCCACGTTCTTTGGAAAAAAACGAAGCCGAGGGGAAAATCATTTCTCATGAGTTTGTCCATTCTTCTCAGTTTCATTCCGTGGACATCCTTTTATTACAAATAATAAATGCAATTTTTTGGTTTAATCCGTTTATTTACGCCTATCGTGCCTCGTTAAGCCACGTTCACGAATACTTGGCCGACCGGGGCGTTTTAAACCATGGAATCAATATGATAAACTACCAGCAAACAATTCTTAACCAAGTCTTTGGAACTCGTTCGCTGGTATTAGCTAATACATTTAACCATTCAATTAAAAGGAGATTTATTATGATGACTAAAAATCAATCGCGCAAAACAGCCAAATGGCGGGTTTTGCTTGCTGTTCCGCTGTCGCTCATGCTGATAGTGG